>Ga0307425_1001741_pt1 | contig 12680 bp, 10 predicted proteins | sample SalMarWE160330MG_FD_202152 | JGI IMG/M metagenome (GOLD analysis project Ga0307425, IMG submission 202152) | Salt marsh sediment microbial communities from the Plum Island Ecosystem LTER, Massachusetts, United States - WE1603-30 | ecosystem: Environmental > Aquatic > Marine > Intertidal zone >... | reverse complement strand
TCAGGATTGGGATACAATTGGATTTGTTGAAGGGCACGGTAATTCAAATTCACCAAAAGAATATTCTTTTATCGATAAAAATGTAAGCGGTGGAAAGTACTCTTACCGCCTGAAGCAAATTGACACAGACGGACAGTTCGAATATTCGAATGTAATTGAAGTTAATTTCGGTTCCCCTGATGAATTTATTTTATTTCAAAATTATCCTAATCCATTTAATCCTTCAACCACAATAAGATTTACACTTCCACAGGCAGGAAATGTTAAGCTAACGGTTTACAATCTTTTAGGAGAAGAAGTTGCTCAACTAGTTAATGAATTTAAAGAAGCCGGGGTGCATACAATTAATTTTAGTGCTTCAGAATATAATAGCGGCGTTTACATTTATAAACTGGAGGCAAATGGGTTAGTTCAAACCAGGAAGATGACTTTATTAAAATAATTAAATGGAGAAATCAGTACACTAAAAAGGGAACACTTTCGTGTTCCCTTTAATTTTTACAAGAATAATTTTACTTGCCAAGATTCTCTTTGAGGGTTGGCACATATTCAGCACCTGTCGGAACTGTAATACTGGAATTCTTAAAATCATTCCCGATAGGCTCTGACCTTCCTCCAAGAAACTGAGAGAGGAAAATTTCAGCAACTGCGTTAAAAGACATTCGGTTTTCCGGTCTGGCAAAACCGTGTCCTTCATCCGGAAAAAGTACATACGTAACAGGAATTTTCTTTTGCTGCATAGCTTTTACAATCTGGTCAGCTTCAGCCTGGTTAACACGAGGGTCATTTGCACCTTGTCCGATAAGCAGAGGTTTTTTAATACTGTCAACGTAAGTAATAGGAGAACGTGAAAGAAGAAATTTCTTTCCTTCCTCCGTACGGAAGTCACCGACTCTGGAGGTAAACATATTTATCATTGGTGTCCAGTAAGGCGGAATAGTTTCCAGCAATGTTACCAGATTTGAAGGACCAACAATATCAACTCCGCAGGCAAACTCATCAGGTGTAAATGTCAATCCGACTAAGGTTGCATAACCACCGTAGCTTCCACCCATAATTGCAACTTTATTTTTATCTGCTATTTTTTGATCCACAGCCCAGTTAACAGCATCGATTAGATCATCATGCATTTTTTTAGCCCATTCCATATTGCCTGCATTTATAAAATCTTTTCCGAATCCTGTTGAACCGCGGTAATTTACACTAAGCACTGCATAACCACGGTCAGCCAGCCATTGATGATAAGGTTGGTAACCCCAGGAATCTCTTGCCCACGGTCCGCCATGAACAAAAAGTACCATCGGGAGTGGTGAATCGGGTTGTCCGTTATAATCAGGATCTGATGCATGAGGTAAAGTAAGATAGCTTACAAGTGTTAGTCCGTCACGGGATTTGATTTCAACAGGATACATTTTAGAAAGATGAACTTTCTCTAACTCTTTCCTGTTTGTAAAAAGAAAATTAGCTTTTTTGTCCGGGCGGTTATAAATATAATAGTTAACCGGACCGTCATCTTTTACATAAGCAACTGTCCAGACGTTATCATCAAGTGAACGGCTTGTTACATTCAAATCACCATCCGCGACAGTTTTCAGATAATCAAAATCAGGTTTAATTGAATTGTCCAGTATCGTCCATTCCGTGCGGAGATAATCTGTGGCAACTGCTTCAATTGTTTTTTCAGTAGGATGAATCATTGCATCGCTGAGATCGGCACGCGGGTCTTCAAAAATAACTTTTTTATTTCCCGTTTCAAGATTTACTGAAGTAAGAGCCGCAGTGTTTCTGCCACGACTATCAATCATATAAAGAATTTTTCCTGTTTTATCAAATCCTATAGGCCAGGTGGTGAGAGCGTCTTCCATTGGAATTTTATCAAAAGTTTTCCATCCACCTTTACCATCAGGAACAAATATTTCATTTCCACCATCGGGTGTATTTTCAAATGCGTACCTGATGTTGTAATCATCATCAGTCTGGAAACCAAGAAACCTGTCATTCTGCTGAACCATTTTAAGGTCACCGGAATTTAAATTAAGATTGTATATATCGAAGAATTGTGGATTGCGAGTGTTCAATCCTACTAATATTTCATTGGGGAATTTATAGCTTACTTCCTGTATCTGTGCTCTCGGTCTTAAAACTTTTCCGTTTGGCATTGTAACAGGTTTACCGTCGGGTCCGGATATCTCTTCAAAAGGCGTCAGGTTCTTATCTTCCTTAGTTTTAATATTTACTGCATGAACCTGCCAGTTTTCATCTCCGCCAAGATCCTGCAAGTAAATTACCTGTTCATTATTATAAGACCAGAAGTAAATCCTTATTCCGCGGAGAGTGTCTTTTGTTACCGCAACAGCATCCTCAGGTTTATCAATCGGGGCAACCCAGACATTAAGCACATCATTAACCGGTGCCAAATAGCTTATCATTTGATGGTTCGGGCTTATCTTAAGTGAAGCTTTATCAGGATTACCAAATAATACTTGTCTGGGAATCAATTTTTCCTCCTTTGAACAACTGGTTAATAACAATGCTGATGAAAACAGCAAAGTAATCGATAATATTTTAAGCAATGAGTTTTTCATAACATCCTCTCTTGAAGTGAAAAAAATATATGTCACAAATTTAAGTGTAAAGTCAGAGAATCGAATAAATTATTTTATTTAGCGTCATTTTTATTGCCAGATGGTCCAGAACACTAATCAAGTGGCAATATTAAAAATCCAATTATTGATTCAATTTTCAAAAGAAATTTATATAACTTAATTAATCACGACCTTCCATAGCCAGTCAAATATTTTTGCAGGATAGTTGTAGTGATTTGTATAAACCCTGTCTAACAAGTTAAAGATTAATTAATATTGGTCTCTCTTATTTCACTTTTTAACTGTGCCATTTTTTATAATTTTTGTAGGGACGAATAAATCTGTTTTAATATAAACTCTTATCAGGGAAAATATAAATTGATATGAAAACCAAACTTTTATTACTCTTCTTAATTTTTTCCTGTTTGATATTCGGACAAAATGCAATAATCGTCGTGATTGATGGAGGCAGATACTCAGAAACTTTTGGCGGGGGAGATAAATATATTCCACATCTTTATAATGATCTGATGCCTCTCGGTACCGTATTTACAAACTTCAGAATTGCAGACGAAGGAATTACTACCACAAACCCTGGTCATGCATCTATTCTTACAGGAACCTGGCAGCTAATTGCAAACGATGGAACTGAAAGACCAAACAAACCAACCCTCTTTGAATACTTCAGGAAAGAGCTTTCAGCAAAGCCGACCGATTGTTTTGTTGTTGCCGGGAAAAAGAAAATAGCAGCACTTTCTTACAGTTCATTCCCTGGATTTGGTGAAGATTTCGGAGCTTCAACTTCTTGTTTTGATGCTGATGACGATGAGGTGTACGGTAGTCTTGAAGTTGTTATGAATACTTATCATCCAAAACTGATTTTAATAAATTTTCCTACAACTGATACTAAAGGACATTCCGGAGTTTGGGATGATTATGTGAAAGCACTGACTAACGCAGATAATTTAGTCTATAAACTTTGGCAAAAAATTCAGTTAGATTCTTACTACAAAAACACAACATCGTTGTTTGTAACGAATGATCATGGCAGACATACAGACAGTTTCAAAAATCACGGTGATGATTGTGAAGGCTGCGAGCATATAATGCTGCTGGCAGTTGGGAGAAATATTCCAAAGGGAGTTACAAATTCAGAGCCGCATCAACAAATTGATATTGCCAGAACTGTAGGAAAATTGTTAGGATTTAGTACTCCTTATTCAAAAGGAATTGAGCTTTTTAGCAATAATAAATCCGGGCAGTAAAATTGATTTTTATCAACATTTCATTCTCTTTTTTATTTACATTATTTTAATAGATCAATCCAGTTCTAATTAATTAAACTATTTAACGATACTAATCGGAAGCGAAATATGAAAAAATCAATTTTAATTATAATATTTTATCTACTTTTTCTGCCACTGTATCCATCCTATGGGCAGTTTTTTGTCGAGCAATTTGATTATCCGGTTGGTGATTCTTTAATAAATCATGGTTGGAGTAATCATAGCGGCAGTGAGTACCAAATAATTATTACAGCAGGAAGTTTAATCTATACCGGGTATCCCGGGTCAGATATAGGTAACTCTGTGATAATATCCGGTGGCAGTGGATCAAGGGAAGATGTTAACAAAACTTTTACAGTGCAGACCTCTGGTGCAGTATATGCAGCCTTTTTAGTGAATGTCACTGCTGCTCCTGCAACCCAGGATTATTTCATGCACTTTGGGCTCAGCCCAATGACAAATACATTTCGTGGTAAAGTATTTGTTCAGAATGATGGTGCTGGTGGATTTAAATTCGGATTAAGTAAACTTAGCGCTACGGATGTCAGTTTAACAAACTCATCTTATACCTTTGGTCAGACATACCTTCTTGTTTTAAAATATGAATATATAAATGACCCGAATGGTAGTGATGATGTAGTGAAGTTGTATATAGATCCGGACGTATCTTCGGGTGAACCTGTATCACCTGATCTTGAGAACACTGATGTCGCATCTGATATTGAAGTAGGATCAATTGCACTTCGACAAGGTTCTAATTCATATACCGCTCAGCTTGACGGAATTATAGTTGGAACTTCCTGGTCTTTGGTTGTTCCTGTTGAACTTACATCATTCTCAATTTCTGCAAATAACGGTGATGTGATATTAAGTTGGTCAACTGCAACGGAAGTGAATAACTCTGGATTTGAAATACAGAGACAAAATGGAGAGAGCGAATTTGTGTCTATCGCTTTTGTCCCCGGTCACGGCACAACAACAGAATCAAAAAGTTACAATTTTATTGATGCCAATCTCTCCAGTGGTTCTTATACATACAGACTTAAGCAAATCGACTTCAATGGAACATTTTCTTACTCAAATGAAGTAGATGCTAATGTTACAGTACCAAATCGCTTTGAGCTTGTTCAGAATTATCCGAACCCATTTAACCCGAGCACAACCATTCAATTCGCTCTTCCTCAAAGTTCATTCGTAACTCTTAAGGTCTACAATGCGCTCAGTCAGGAAGTATGTACGCTTGTGAATGGGTTTACTGAATCCGGTATTCATTCAATTAATTTTGACGCAAGTAATCTTAACAGCGGAATTTATTTCTACAAATTGGATGCGGGCAAGTACTCTGATGTTAGAAAAATGACGTTAATCAAATAGATATAAAAGAAAATAATTCTTTGATCCCTCTTCGGAGGGATTTTTTATTGCAGGCTGAGTTATTATTGCGTAAGGCTATTGGTAATATTGATATAAAGAATAATAATTGCACTTTAATAAAATCAATATTATCCATAATTACCTCTAATGAATCCATACAAGTTAGGCACACAGATTGATACTGTATTTATGCAAGAATTTAATTACGTTAGCACTAAATAAAATTAAAGTATTTCAGAATTTAATAAATTAAAAGATGATATTAGGCTTTGCTAAATTAAATGGACGGAATAAGCTGGAAAGAAACATCCGCCGTGATCATAAAATGAAGAGAATTCTTTTTAACGTGATTTATGGAACTATAGGTTTCCTGCTTCTTAATCTGGTTCTGTACGCCTTGTCTTCAAATTAACCATTTCAGCCCCCTTTTCTTTAATATAAGCAATTAGATTGAACCACAGGTGGTAATAATTTATATTTGCTCGTATTTTTCAATCAATCATGAATAAAAATAAAGTCTATATAGAAACCTACGGTTGTCAGATGAATCTAGCTGATACTGAAATAGTGCTCGGCATTCTGCAGAATAATGGCTACTGTGCAACAAAGCATTCCGAAGAAGCTGATATCATTTTAGTTAATACCTGCAGTATTAGAGATAATGCTGAACAAAGAATTTATGGCAGACTAGGAAACTTTAAAACTATAAAAGACCGCAAGCCCGATTTAATCGTTGGCGTGCTGGGATGCATGGCTGAACGATTACGAAAAGATTTGGTTGAGAAAAAAAGGATTGTTGACGTTGTAGTTGGTCCTGACGAGTACCGCAGATTACCGGAATTAATTGATGTCGCATTCAACGGTGATAAAGGAATTGGGGTTAAGCTTTCCAAAACAGAAACGTATGATAATATTTTACCGCACAGAGAAGATGGCTTGCAAGCCTGGCTATCAGTTATGCGAGGCTGCGATAAGTTTTGTACATTCTGCGTAGTACCGTTTACACGCGGACGTGAACGAAGCCGTTCACTTGATTCAATTACTGATGAGGTAAAACAACTTTCTGAAAGAGGGTTTAAAGAAGTAACACTTCTCGGGCAGAATGTAAATTCCTACAAAGATAATCAGAATGATTTTGCCGATCTTCTTGCTGCTTGTGCTCAGGTTGACCGTTCGATGAGGATTCGTTTTACCACCTCGCATCCGCAGGATCTTTCTGATAAACTTTTGTACACAATTGCTGAACATCCAAATATCTGTAATTACATTCATCTTCCGGTTCAGACTGGCTCAAACAGAATTTTGGAACTAATGAACAGGACTTATACGATCGAGCACTATCTCGAACTTGTTGAGAAAGCTAGAAAAATAATTCCAAACGTAAGTTTTTCAACAGATATTATTTCCGGCTTTCCGACTGAAACTTTCGAAGATCATATAATGACACTTGATGTTATGAGAGAAGTAAGATATGATGGTGCATATATGTTCAACTATTCTCCAAGAGAAGGAACAAAAGCCTTCAAGATGGCTGATGATGTCAGCGAGGAAGTAAAATCCAAAAGGCTTCAGGAGATAATAAATCTTCAGCAGCAGATATCCTTCGAATTGAACCAGGAATTGATCGGAAAGGAAGAAACTGTTTTAATTGAGGGATTTAGTAAGAAATCAGATAAATTTCTTTCAGGAAGAACTGATTCTAATAAAGTGGTTATTATTCCATTGGATGAGCGCATAAAAACCGGTGTCTATGTAAAAGCAAAAATAGACAGGGCTACCTCTGCAACTTTATTCGGAGAATTTACAGGATTCGCGAATCTGCTTGAAGAACATTTATCTTTAACAGGATGATTTTTCTTAATTTATAATTTCCGGTAATTACCGGCAATAAAATGCTAAAGCTTAACTTAAATTATTTCTCTCTCCTATTATTCTTAAATCTTTTTTTGATTATCGGGGAACTACATCCGCAGGAAGTTGACATAGTACCTTACCTAAAAGCAATAGAGAATGGCAATGTTGGTCAAGCTAAAGACGCACTTGTTGATTTAAAAGAAAAATATCCTGACGATCCATCTGTAATGTTTCTTGATGCAGTATTAAAGGAGAACGGACAGGAGGCAGTTGTTATTTACCAAAATATAGTTGACAACTATCCCAAAAGTAAATATGCTGATGCTGCTCTCTATAGAATTTTTTCGTACTATTACGCTCTCGGCCTTTATGATACTGCAAGGGAAAAATTAAAACAGTTAAAAGAATCTTATCCCGAATCACCTTACATTAATATTGCTGATCAAAATCTTTCAGCACTTGAAAACACTGAAAAAGAAGAAAAGTCAAACGCGAAAGAAGAAAATAAATCAGTACCTGAAGAAGTGTATAAGTTTACTATTCAGGCAGGTGCATTCACAAATTTAGAGAATGCAAATAATCTCGTAAGTGAATTTGAAAATGCAGGGATATACAGCCGGTTAGGAGAAAAAACAGTTGGTGGTACTACTTTTCATGTAGTTTATGCAGGTAAGTTTATGAAATATGAAGATGCTGAAAATTTTCTTCAGGTTGTAAATTCCCGGTTCAAATTGAATGGAAGTATAGTTCCAATTCCCACTAAGTAGTCGTGAAAATTACTTTTCTTGGTACAAGTTCCGGTAAGACTTCATTAAAACGATATCATTCTTCAATATTATTTTCTTTAGAAAAATATAATTTATTGATTGATGCCGGAGATGGAATATCACGCACTTTAATAAATAACAGAATAAATTTTAATTCGATAAACGGTATTCTCTTTACACATCTCCATCCAGATCATTTTTCAGGTTTACCTGCATTGATTGTACAGATGAAGATGATGAATAGAAATAAACCACTAGAAATTTTTATTCACAAAAGTCTTGTTGAGGTTGTCGAATACTTTATAATTCATTCCTATCTTCTACCCGAAAAAATGGGATTCGAAATTAATTACAAAGGCTTCAACGATGATGAACGATTCAACATTACAGAAAAGTTTTTATTCATTGCAAAAAAGAATTCACATCTGCATAATCTTGAGAAGTATCAAAATAAATATTCTTCTCTGAGTTTGTATTGCGCAAGTTTTCTTTTTGAGTCAGATAGTAAAAAAATAATATATACTTCTGATATCGGGGCAGAAGAAGATCTCTTATTATTCAGTGAAATTGTACCCGATTTGTTTATCAGTGAAGTCACTCACATATCTCCACTAATTCTGCTGGAAAAAATCAAAAGCATCAAACCTGATATGACTTATTTAACACATTATGCAGATGAGGACATTCCTGCACTAAGTGAAATTATGGCAAACCTACCGAATGCACTCAAAGAAAAAGTCATTTTAGCTGTAGATAACATATCATTTGATTTTTAGCTGTTTTATAACTTTTTATATATGAATAATTCTGTTTAATATAAGTTTTTGAATCTTTATTTTTGTTCATACGTCATATTGTCATTCTAATAAAAATCATTTGTAAGTGAACAGAGAAGAATTTAAAAAGATAAATGGTATTGTCGGACGATCCAGTGAAATTAATGACCTTGTAGATATCGTGCTTCAAGTCTCATCTACTGATATCACTATTCTTATTTATGGTGAAAGTGGTGTGGGTAAGGAAGTTTTTGCAAGAGCTATTCACAACTCAAGCAAAAGAGCGGGCAAAGAACTTATAAGTGTTAACTGCGGCGCCATACCTGAAGGAATTTTGGAGAGCGAACTTTTCGGTCATAAGAGAGGATCTTTCACAGGAGCGGTGGAAAGTAGAAAAGGATATTTTGAAATTGCCGACGGTGGAACTTTGTTCCTTGATGAGATTGCTGAAATGCCTCTTACCACACAGGTTAAACTTTTAAGAGCAATTGAATTTCAGGAGTTTATGAAAATTGGTGCTGAGACGGTAACTAAAGTTGATGTGAGGATAATTACTGCAACCAATAAAGATTTGCAGGAAGAAGTTAACAGCAGGAAATTCAGGGAGGATCTCTACTTCAGGTTGAAAGCAGTAACTTTGAGTATTCCCCCTCTTCGTAAACGAAAAGAGGATATCGAGTTATTGGTTAATTACTTTCTCGAAGGATATGCAGCTGTAAACAAAATTGATTTGCCGCATATCAAGCCGGAAGCGATGGATTTGCTTGTGGATTATGATTGGCCAGGTAATGTACGTGAATTAAAAAATGCTGTAGAAACTGCAACAGCTCTAAACAGAAACGGAGTGTTGGATGTGGATTCTTTTTCGCAGTTGTTTGTGCAGAAAGAAAACCCATACCAGAATAGAAATCTTCCTGTGTTTTTAAGAAAAACTCCTGAGGATGCGGATAGGGAGATTCTTTATAGAGCCCTGTTTGAGATAAAGAAAGATTTAATTGAACTTAAAGACCTGGTTATTCAAACTGGAAGAGAAAGCTTTGTAAAGCCTGAAGAACCCAAGAAAAATCAATATTCTCTCGACGAACTCGAAAAAGAGACAATAAAGGCCGCTCTTGATAAAACAAGAGGTAATAAAAGGAAAGCTTCAAAATTGCTTAATATCTCTGAAAGAACGCTCTACAGGAAGATTAAACAATACGATTTAGTTGAAGAATGATCTTGTATAAATTAAACAAATATAAAGCTGGGTTTCTGCACTCACTGGTGCTGTTTCTGTTGTTCGTTACTGGTGCGTTGAGTAATTTTGGATGCGGTACATATTCTTTTACCGGTGCTTCCGTTCCCGAACACTTAAAGACGATTTCAATTCCTATTGCTGATGATAAAAGTCCGGCAGCTATACCGGGAATAAGAGAACTGCTTACAGATAACTTAATTCAGAAATTTATAAATGACAATTCTCTTCAGGTAGCTGAAATATCAAAAGCAGATGCAACATTAGAATGTGTAATTACTTCTGTTACTGATGCACCTGCCATAGTAAGTGCAGGTGAACAAATTTCATCAAGACGTTTGACAATAAACGTAAAGGTGATTTATAGAGATCTTGTCAAGAAAAAAACAATTTTTGAAAATAATTTTAATAACTACGGCGATTATGTCCCCGGTGAAGCAACTAACGACAGGGAGGTCGCAATAGCAACTGCTGTAGATAAAATATCAGAAGATATTTTACTTGCTGTGGTTTCGGGCTGGTAAAAAAGAGGGAAATTTTATGGATACTATAGTTTTAATAAGTTACTTTATTTCGCTGTCTATTCTTTTCATTTTTGGACTTCATGGTTTCGTTCTGCTTTACTATCACCGAAAATATAAGGATGTTAATTTCAATCCGACTAAGGAATTCAATGAAAAGCCTTTGGTTACCATTCAGTTGCCACTATATAACGAACTTTATGTAGTCGAAAGATTGATTGACAGAGTTTGTGAAATTGATTACCCCAAAGAGAAAATGGAGATTCAGGTACTTGATGATTCAACTGATGAAACAATAGGTGTTGTTTCAAAAGTTGTAGAAAAAAAGAAGCAGGAAGGTTTTAATATTAAACATATTCGAAGGGATAGTCGAGAAGGATTTAAAGCCGGAGCTCTTAAGGAAGGATTAAAAACTGCCTCAGGTGAATATTTAGCTATATTCGATGCTGATTTCATTCCTCATTCGGATTTTCTTAATAAAACTTTGAAGTTTTTTGCTGACGAAAAAGTAGGAATGGTTCAAACACGCTGGGAACATCTTAACGGAGATCATTCACTAATTACCAGGGCACAGGCACTTGCACTGGACGGACATTTTGTTATTGAGCAAACTGTTCGCAATAAAGCTGGTTTCTTTATAAATTTTAATGGTACAGGAGGAGTCTGGCGAAAATCCTGCATCGAAGATGCAGGCAACTGGCATGCCGATACTTTGACCGAAGATCTGGACCTTAGCTACAGGGCTCAATTAAACGGTTGGAAGTTTGTCTTTCTAAAAGATTTTACCTCGCCTGCAGAACTCCCTTCAGAAATTAATGCGCTCAAATCTCAGCAGTTCAGGTGGACAAAAGGTGCTATTGAAACTGCTAAAAAAATTCTGCCGCTGGTTTGGAGATCAGATATTCCTTTAAGATTAAAACTTTACAGCTCATTCCATCTAACCAACAATATTGTATTTCCTTTTATTCTGCTTGCAGCGATTTTAAATGTACCTCTCATCTTTGTAAAAAATAGTGGAGGTCACGAAGTTTATTTTGCTTTTATGTCCATATTTGTTTTGGCATTCATCAGTTCTTTTCTCTTTTACTTATATTCTCAAAAAGATATTCATCCAGACTGGCGTAAAAGAATTGTTCTCTTCCCGCTTTTTATGGCAGGAAGTATGGGTTTTGCTCTTAATAATTCACGTGCCGTTTTTGAAGGACTATTAAACAGAAAGAGTGAGTTTGTGAGGACACCAAAATTTAAATTAGTCTCCGAAAAAGATACCTGGGTTGGGAAAAAATATTCTGATAAAAAAATAGGATTTGCTGTTATTGTTGAATTGATAATGGCGTTCTATTGCCTTATTGGTGTTGTTTCAAGCATATACTTTATGGAGTTGGCAACTCTTCCGTTTCAGCTTTTATTTTTTATTGGATTTTCTTTTGTATCCATCACTTCGATCAAACATGCTTTCGCAAAAAGCTTTAAATAAATGACTGTGCCCGGATCGTGGATGATAATTTAATTGCCAAAATAAAAGTTTTATACGATCGGGATAATACTTCTCCTTTGTTTCTGAAAATTGCTGATTTTTATCTTACCGAAAATAATTTTCAAAAAGCCCTCCTTATACTTGAAGAGGGATTGAAAATTTTTCCTGGACACCCGTTAGCTTTTATTTTGATTGGAAAAGCTAATTCAATGCAGGGAAATTTTGATGCAGCGGATTCGTACATTAAACAAGCGAGTGAGTTACTTGATTCAGACCGGACTTATTCCTATTATAAAAATGAATTTAAATTAAACGACAAACCGGTATCACCATTTGACTCTTCAAGAGGAAGTATTTTTATAAGTACTTCGGTTGAAAAAGAGGATTATACCAAAACTAACGAAAAATCAACCGATAAATCGCAATCAGTTGATGATCGGCTGGATCAACTTGCCAGAGAGGTAATGAATGCGAGGATTGAGAAAAAAGATGATGATTTTATTCCCGAAACAAATCAGAATTCACATTCGCCGGATAAAAGTAAGCTTGCTTCAGAAACTCTAGCAAACATATACCTCTCGCAGGGGGAGAAGAGTGAAGCAATAAAAATATTTGAATTATTAATCGATCGTAAACCTGAGAAGAAAGAATATTACCTGGCAAAGATCGCAGAAATAAAATCAAATTAAGACTCTTGTTTAATGTAATATCCTCCGACTATTTTCATTTCCTATGAATGATATGCTTTTAAATAAAAAATTAAAGAAAAACTTTTACCAGAGGGAAGTGCTTAAAGTTGCCAGGGA
>Ga0307425_1001740_pt1 | contig 12684 bp, 8 predicted proteins | sample SalMarWE160330MG_FD_202152 | JGI IMG/M metagenome (GOLD analysis project Ga0307425, IMG submission 202152) | Salt marsh sediment microbial communities from the Plum Island Ecosystem LTER, Massachusetts, United States - WE1603-30 | ecosystem: Environmental > Aquatic > Marine > Intertidal zone >... | reverse complement strand
ATCTTCATCCGTGGCAATTGATTCATGGACCACTCAAAGATCCGTATAAGGTCGCAAAATTCGGAGAAGCACGAGGAATGGGTTCATCGGAGTACAAGCTTATTGAGGTCTTGTCTGCTGAAGAAACCGCAAAAATGGAACCACCAAAGCATATCTATGAATCTGGTGGGTCATTCTACTAGAAATTCGAGTGCGGAGAGCCGCACTCTTTTTTTCTTTTCTATCATCGTCTTTTGAAAGAAATACCAAGAATCAATAGTTACAAAATGTAACTAATCGCCAGCATTTGTTACAGTAGTGAATGCATTAATATAGGGGTTAATTCGAAAACGAATTATGATTCATTATCTATTTTGACAGAAACCCGCATTGTAGCTAATCCGATACGCATCATTGAAACATTACCAATCTTGTGTGTCTTTTTTGGCGTAGATAACGAATACATAATACTCAGAAGTGGATAAAAACGGTACAAGTAGACGATATTTCAGTAACTCACGAAGATGTCTTCAAACCGCGGATTATAGCTTTTCTCTGTAATTGGTGCTCTTATGCAGGTGCGGATTTAGCTGGAACAAGCCGAATTCAATATTCGCCTGAAGTTCATGCAATCCGGGTGAATTGCTCAAGTCGGATTAATCCTGCGGTTGTCATCAAAACGTTGTTGATGGGAGTGGATGGAGTCCTGATTGCTGGTTGCCATCCAGGAGATTGCCACTACAAGACGGGTAATCTCTTCACACGACGTAGATATATGATGTTAAAGACGCTTCTAGAAACGATTGGAATAGAGCCAGAACGGTTGCGTTTGGAATGGGTGTCTGCGTCTGAAGCAGCAAAGTATGCTTCGGTTGTCAATGACTTTTGTAAGACGATTCGAAAACTAGGTCCCAATACAATTGGAGATGATTGAATGGTTGCTTATGAAAAGACAATCTGTCCCTATTGCAGCTGTGGATGCGGAATCTATCTAGTTATTGAAGATGGGAAGATAATCGGTCAAGAACCCCAGAATAACCACCCAGTGAACGAAGGTGGAAATTGTCCCAAAGGACGGAATGCATATCAATTTCTCTATGCTGAGGACCGGCTGAAGACCCCAATGGTTCGGAAAGATGGCAGGTTGGTTGCATGTAGCTGGGATGAAGCTCTTGATTTCATTGCAAAGAAGCTTAAGGAAGCAGGACCGAACGAATTTGGAATGCTAGCCTCGGGAAAGAATACGAACGAAGATGCCTATGTCATCCAAAAGTTCACTCGTGTCGTCATGGGGACTAACAATGTGGAATATTGTGGTCGATTGTGCCATTCTTCAACAGCTGCTGGCCTTGGACCTACAGTAGGTTCTGGAGTCATGCCAATATCTCAATTAGATTTGGAAAACGTGGACTGTCTTTTCCTTGTGGGTATTAATTTGAAAGAAACATTTCCACTCATGTACAAGAGAGCACTTCGAGCAAAGAAGAGAGGCGCAAAGGTTATCGTAATAGATCCGAGAAAGAGCGCTACAGCTAGAGAGCTCAGTGATGTTCATCTTCAGGTTAACTGTGGTACCGATGTTGCAGCCATTAATGCCATGATGAAGATCATCCTAGAAGAAGGTCTTGAGAACAAAGAATTCATAGAAACCAGAACAAGTGGTATTGATGCACTCCGAGAGCACCTTACTGCACTGGATCTCAAAGAGTTAGTGAAAATCTGTGGAGTACCACTCGGTACACTGAAGAAAGCCGCCGTGTTTTATGCAAAAGCAAAGAACGGATCTGTACTATACAATCAGGGTCTAAACCAACATATCACTGGGACTGATGGAATCAAGGCACTTGCAACATTAGCTCTTATCAGTGGTCATTATGGTCGCCCAGGGACTGGACTGAGTCCAACACGTGGTCAGATTAATGGCGAGGGTACAGGAGACATGGGCTGTCTAAATGTGTTCTATCCCGGATTCCAAAAAGTCGGAACACCTGCTGAACCTCACAAGAAATTTGCAGAACACTGGGGCGTTGAGAATCTTCCTGACGCGCCCGGATTACCATATACAAAGATGATTCAGCAAACTAAGTACATGTGGATTATAGGAACCAATCCCATGATGGCTGCGCCTGACATTACCAATGTGAAGAAGGATCTTCAATCAAAGGAACTACTGGTTGTTCAGGACATCTTTCCGACTGAAACAGCAGAGCTTGCCGATGTTGTACTGCCAGTCAGCACGTGGGTTGAACGTGAAGGTATCCACGCCTATGTAGATCGGCGAGTGCAGAAAATTAACAAGTTGATTGACGCTCCTGGTGATGTTAAGAATGATTGGTGGATCATAACACAAGTTGCAGAACGTATGGGTTTCAAGGATAAGTTTGACTTTTCATCTTCGAGGGAGATTTTCGAAGAAATCCGAAGAGTAGTGCCTCCTTACAAAGGCATTACCTATGAGCGCTTAGAAGAGACTCTTGGAGGCATTCAATGGCCCTGTCCAAATGAGGACCATCCAGGTACTCATACATTCTTCACTGAGAAATTCAATACACCTGATGGACTTGGGCATCTTCAGGTTGTGAATTTTATTCCACCAAGTGAAGTACCTGATAAAGACTATCCCTACATTCTAACAACTGGAAGGACAATCTTCCATTATCATACTGGAACGATGAGTCGTCGAACTCCGAAATTGGATGCTGAAGTCAGCGGAGCATATGTGCAGGTCAACCCTAAAGATGCATCCCTACAGGATATTCAAAATGGTTCAATGGTCACCCTTTCGACTCGACGTGGTAGCGTCCAAGCAAAAGCTCGGGTGACTGCTGATGTACCGGAAGGACTTGTCTTTCTACCATTTCATTTCAGTGAGGCTTCTGCGAACAAGATAACAAATCCCGTTCTTGACCCTGCATGTGGAATGCCCGAATACAAGGTCTGTGCTGTAAAGATGGAGGTATCTAAATGAGTAATACAATGTACATCGCTCGCTCTTTAGACGAGAATCTAGTCGAAAAAGGAGATACCGGAGGTGCAGTATCCTCCATTCTCAAGTGTGCTTTGAAATCAAAGCAGATTGATGGTGTAGTCACTGTCAGAGCAAAGAATGATGGTGATAGATTTTCAGGAATTCCTGTCCTCATAACCAATCCCGATGACCTCAAAGGCACTGCAGGGTCTCTACATTGCTCGATCCCCAATATAGTTCGATTTTTGAAAGAGTACCTTGAAGGTGGCTTATCAAAGAAGTTGGCAGTAGTTGGTAAACCTTGTGATATCCGAGCAATCATCGAACTTCAGAAAAGATATCAGATTGAGGTGGATGACCTATTTCTAATTGGACTCAACTGCACAGGAACTATCTCTCCTGCAACTGCTCGGAAAATGTACAGCAAAGAGTTCAAGGTTGATCCTAGTGATGTTCTTCGTGAAGACATTGATGATGGTAAATTCATAATCTCTCTCAAGAACGGTAAGAGTATAGCAAAGGATTTACTCAATTTGGAGAAGAAAGGACTTGGTAGACGAAATAATTGTCAAAGATGTGAAATTAACATCCCAACCTTTGCAGATATAGCATGTGGCAAGTGGGGTACTGAAACTGAAGAAAAACCTGGAACCTTCATTGAAGTTTATTCGGCGAAAGGGCGGCTTCTTGTTGAGGATGCCATCTCAAAGGGTTATATCGAAATTGACAAGCCTACGAAGGAGAGTATTGCTACCAGACAGGAGAAGGATCGAATTGAAGCTGAGCGTGCACTGGCACAGAGGGCGACTGATTTCAATCCAATTATGGCCCTGACTCCCTCAGAGCGGCTAACGTACTGGATTCAAGAGTTTGAGAAATGTGTCAAGTGTTATGGTTGCAGAGATGCTTGTCCAATATGCTATTGCGAAACCTGTCTATTAGAGGCAAACAGAGACTTTCTTGAAGCTGGAGTGATACCTCCTGATGCTTTGTTTCCTTTGACAAGACTCGCACATGTCGGAGATTCTTGTGTGAACTGTGGGCAATGTCAAGATGCATGCCCGATGGAACTCCCATTATCTCTACTCTTCTCCCTTCAGAATGCTAGATTGAGTGAGGTGTTCGGCTACATTTCAGGTACAGATATCGAACAGGGTCCTCCATTAAACACAGCAATGGTTGAAGAAATGCAGATTGATGATGTATTTCTAGATGTATCGACACTAATGAAGAAAATCAAAAAGTAATAACACTTGAAGGAACTGCGAATATCGCACTTCTTTTCTTTTTCTTCAAATTCTTCTATTCCAAGACCATTTGAATTTCTTTCCACTACGATGCCTGAAGAATGGTGAGATTGATTCAAGTATCTCTTCGGTTTCACCTTTTCCAAGATCAAGTTCAATATAGGCTTCATCATCATTAGATGCCGTCACGAATCGGATAGTCTTTCTCCCCAGCTTCTGTAATCTTCTTGCAATAATAGCATGGCTGGTCATCTGCAGACTCAAAGAATTTCATAATACTGTTATTTTGCATCTCTTTAATCTAAGTTTTCATTTTTATAATTGATGCTATAACTAATAAGGATGAAAATTAATTGCGCATTAGTCCGGTTTATTTGGAGGAATTTGAATATGAAGCACGCGAGGATGGCGTTTATTCTAGCAATACTAATTGTAACACCTTACTTTATTTCGGGTATCATTACTCCTTCCACAAAGAAGGGGGTAGAGATATCGACACTATCGAAATCCTTGGCTCTTGACCTTCCTTCCTTAGAAGTTCATGATCCAATAGTAATTCATAATGATACGGCATTTCATACTATTGCAGCAGATGAAATGTGGGCGGGAGATGGATCACCATCAACCCCCTATATCATTGAAGGATTCAACATAACAAGTAACACAGTTGGAATATCGATCTACAATGTTACGCTTAGCTTTGAGATACGTAGTTGCTATATAGCCAGCCCTATTCCATGGACTTTCATTGGAATTGATATTTTTAATGTCTCTCATGTAGCAATCTATGATACCATGATAGAGATAAAACACCGTGGAATGCAACTGGAGGATATCGATTCTCTATCAATCTACAATTGTACTATGAGGGATATTGAAGATGAGTGTATCTACATCCTTTGGACTGAAGGCTCGACGATAGATGATTGTGATATTTACAGCAGCTATGGAACTGGGATATATATTCAAGATTGCAATTACACAACTATCAGCAACACGGATATCTCATCATTAGAAATGGGTTCAGGTATCTATACCGAGGATTCATACTTTGTAACAATTCTCGATAATGAGATCAGCAATTGCTCAGATCATGGAATTTGGGCGTATGAATCCGACACCATAACCATAGAGGGTAACACCATATACAATAATCATGGCGGCCTGATTGTTGTTGTTATGTGTGGAATTTTTCTTGATAACTCTCATGATGCATACATCGTTGAAAATCAGATTTTTGACAATGCCCAAAATGGTATCTATATCTACTATTCAGATTGGGCTGATGTAGCTGGCAACGATATCTATTGCAATGCTGATCACGGAATCGATGTTTCCCACTCAACCAATGGAACAATTCGAGAGAACAATATACATAGTAATGGCTGGTGGCCTATTATATTAAATTCGCTCTGTGGGATTTTTCTAGGATCTGGATCCGATGAATGGGCCATCAGAAATAATCAGATTTGGAATAACACACCAACTGGAATCTCTTTAGAGGTATCAGATACTGTAGAGATATACAACAATCACATTTACAATAATACAGACCGGGCTATCCGTGCATATGCCTATGGAGTCAGTGAAGGGCTCTTGATTCGAGAGAATGAAATTCATGGAAATGGTTTTGATAATCCGTCAGGTGGAATCATTATCTATGGCTACGAAAACAGCACAGTCAAGGAAAATCTGGTCTACAACAACTCAGGGCGGGGAATCCTAAGCCACGGGGCTCTCAATAATATCACCAACAACGAAGTGTATGATACTATCGGTTATGGGATATTTATTGAACAGACCAATCTGAATCGTATAGAAGATAATATTGTTCATGATAATACAGAATCTGGAATATTTGTTTACTCTGGCTATAGTGATGTAATAGGCAATATCGTGTACGATAATGCTGTTGGTGTCCATTTGTATGGTTCGATATGGTGTTCTGTCTATGGAAATGATATCGGCTGGAATGATATCAATGCCTTACAGGAACTTGGTCAACCTAATAATGAATGGTACAATGGATTATCAGACTATGGTAACTGGTGGCATGACCATGTGGCGCCTGAAGGTGAAGGTATCAACAGATATCCGATATCCAATGGAACTGACACAGTGACTTTTGATAACTATCCCGAAACCAGTTTAAATCTGACATCTCCAAATTCAATCTCATATGAGATTCTTGAGACCAGTAATGTGCTTACTTGGGAAGCCTATGCACTACATCCTTACCGTTATTCTGTCTTTATTGATGGTGAGTTTGCCTTCTCTGAAACCTGGGATGGTGGGGACGTAGAACTAAACGTTGATGGACTTGCTGATGGTCTGCATGAGGTAATGCTGGCTGTCTTCCATATTTCTGGCCATGCTTTAAGTGATGATACCAATGTCACTGTTTCAGACTTGACTCCACCATCTGATATTCTGGGACCAACTCTTATCGAAGTTGCCGTTGGTGATCCAATCTCTACACAATATAGTTCAACCGATCCCTCTGGATTTACTTGGGCTGTGAATGATACGGCTAATTTTGCCATTAGCTCGACTGGGATTTTATCAAATATTGTTGATTTACAAGTTGGTAATTATGTTGTTCTGATTGAAGCAGCTGATCCATTTGGACACACAACTTATTTGATTGTAACTATAGCTGTATCGTCTTCTGGTCTTCCAACCACCTTGCTTCTTGCAATTGGAGGAGGAGGTGCAATAATCCTATTGGCTATAGGTGTGGCGGTCTATAAGAAACGACAAACATAGAATGAAAAGAGGAGCCTGCAAGACTCCTTCACTCTTTTATTTTCTACATTCAATCTAGTCTGATATTGCAAAAGAAAAAAAGAGATTGAAGTAAGGGTCGATGACCCCTTACTCCTTTTTTATTAAATTGCTACTTCTTCCTGAAGAATATTACACCAACAACAATGATGATTGCAACTACACCTATTCCAATTACTGCTAAGGTCATTGGATCAAGAACGAATGGTGTTGCTGTTCCTCCACCTGGTGTGTAATTTGATGCAATTGGAGGTGCAACTGCAAATCTGTCAAGTGTTTGGACAAGTTCTGCAATTACCATATTCTCAGTTTCTGATCCCGATACAGTATCATTAACTGCTGTAGCTATATACATCTCAGCCAGACCCTGATGGTCTTCTGGCCGCAGGTATGTTGGTCCCTTTGGACAGTCGATAGTAAGTCCACTCTCCAGATGCGTTCTCATTGCATCAGTATTGAGACTTGGAACTGCATTTGTAACATTGACTACGAATTGAGCTGTTGCAAATCCGCTTGCTGTGAAGAGCTCTGGTGCTCTAAACATCATTCCTAGTCCTGCATCTGGCCTTATATTTCTAGTAACGTGCTCAGCTACCATCCAATCATTGACATCATTATCTGGCAGTTGATATCCATAAACACAGAGACCTGTAGAACCTATGTAGGTTGCAGGTGGTGTCAGGCTTGCTTCAATTATATTCATTGAAGCAATGTCTATGCATGCGCCTGCTATTTCCATATCTGATGCTACATCGTATGTTGCTAGGTCTCCATAGAGATATGCGAAGTTACCAGCCCATATGATGAACAAATAATCGATATCATAGACTGCATCAGCAGCTTGGAGATTTAGGATATAGGGCGAGAAGTCTGTTGCGGTAAGAGGTGCATATTGAATACTGATGACACTGCCACCTTTCTCTTCAATTACACTCTTCATTGATTCAACACCGCTGTATCCAAAGGAATAATCAGCAGCGAGGAAACCGAATTTAGTATAGTTAAGATAGTCCATGGCATATGTTACTCCAGCATACGCATCATGCCAGTTGTTTCGTGCAATCCGGAAGATATTCGGATTGAAGTTTTCTGCTGTTAGAGAAGAATCAGCCGCTGGAGAGATAAAGAAGAGCTTGTTATATTCTTCAGCAATCGGTGCGATTGCTGCTGCAACTCCACTATATGTTGCTCCAACTAAAATATCGATACCATCTGTTTCTATTGCAGAGGTGACGACAGTAGATGCTTCTGATACCGAACCCTTAGTATCATAATAATGAAGTTCATAGGGTCGGCTTGCAGAAGTATGATTCTCATTGTCATATCCCATCTCTGTTGTGGCATATATCATTCCAAGTTCAAAACCCTGCTTTGTCCATGGCGCATAAAATGAGAGTCCTGCTGTTGTAAATGGTCCAAAGATTCCAATCTTGATTGGATCAGTATCTTGTGCCACAACAGGCGCTGCAACAAAACAAGGCATAAACATTGAAATTAATAATAACACAGAAATGGAAAGTGTTCCAATCTTATTCATATTCTGTACTCCTTCAATGTTCTATTACATATTCTGAGTCAGTGGATACGAAATCCTTTAACCCTTTATAATTACATTCGAAACGACTATTTAATACTTGAGTAAATTTGAATTTTTATCTAAAAGATTACAAAATGTCGATGATAATAGGTTATGATTATTGTTTTTGTAAGAATCCAAGAACTATGCTATTGAACTCCTTTGGTTTATTAAAAGTAATTGCATGACCCGCATCATGAATGATATGCATCTCGGAGTTAGGTATCTTATCATGTATTGTTTTGGAATATGGATATGCTGGTTTGAGGATGTCCTTTTCACCTGCAATAACACAGGTAGGTGATTGAATTTTGTGTAATTGATCAGTGATATCTAATTTGAGGAATGCATCTAGGAGTCGTACAAGCGCAGGATAGTTTAGGTCCGCGTAGCGTTTCTTTGCTGCTTGAAGAAGTTTTGCTTGTTCTTCTATGAAGGTTTCTCCAAAATTCAAAGGAACCGTGGAATAATAGAACAACTCAGGATCTGCCTGAACACATGCATATCTCCATAAGTCACACATTGTACGTAGTAATGTATCAACTTGTGATACAGCACTACAGGCAACAAGGCTCTTGACCATTTTTGGATATTTCAAAGCAAAGACGAGACCTAGTTCTGCACCGTAGCTTATTCCGACATGATGGACTTCTGAGATACCTAATTCATCGAGCAATCCTTTTTGGTCATCTGCGTGTATGTCGAATGAGTATTCTCCTTCTGGTTTGTCACTCTGACCCTGCCCTCGCATATCGTAGAGAATTACTTGATACTTCTTTGAGAAAACAGGATTTTGATATACCCAGCCTTGTGTATTCGAAAATATTCCATTGCCAAAGATGACCGGCTCTCCCTCACCATGAATCTCATAATACATATTGATTCCATTAATTTCTGTAGTAGGCAAGTTTATTCCTCCACTCCTCCGAAATCTTTCCTTAGCTGCCTTTTTAGTATCTTACCCGCCCCAGATATGTATGGCGCAAAACTATCAGTGAAGGCAACAGATTTTGGTATCTTAAACTTTGCCAGTTTTCCTCTACAAAATTCAATGATTTCATCCTCGGTTGCTTCTTCTCCTTCTTTCAAAATGACGATGGCTTTACCAACCTCTCCCCATTTTTCATCTGGTACACCGATGACTTGCACTTGGACAATCTTTGGATATTCTTCTAGAAGTTTTTCTATCTCTCTAGGATAGACATTCTCTCCACCTGAGATGAACATGTCTTTGACGCGGTCAACAACGAAGTAATACCCCTCATCATCAAAATAGACCATATCACCTGTACTAAACCAACCATCAACATCAAGGAGTGTCTTGTTTAATTTTGGCCTATTCCAATAACCTTTCGTTACAGTTGGTCCTTTGAATTGCAATTCACCAACTTCATTTGCAGAACAGACTTTTCCTGTTTCTGGGTCTACTACTCGTGCATCTATGAAGAAGTTTGGCGTACCAATACTACCTATCTTTCTCTCTGCATCCCAAGGATCTAACGCAAAGCAACCAGGACCGACTTCAGTCATCCCAAAACCCTGTTTGAACTTAACTCCATGAACTTTCTTGAAAGTTCGAATAATCTCCAGAGGCAGTGGTTCTCCTCCTGAAGTGAAGAAACGAGCACTACTGAAATCGATTGATTTGAACTTTGGATGGTCCATCAACATCCTATATTGTGTTGGTACTGCAAAGAAGAAGTCTGGGTGTTCAGAATTAATTGCATTAATTACTGTATCTAAATCCCATCTCTTCAATTGAATCACCTTTCCTCCAAGGATGAAGAGTGGGACTGCGTATACGTAGAGACCTCCCACATGAAATAGGGGTAGATGATTGATATAGACATCTCCAGGAAGGATGTCTCGAATTGTTGTTAGTGTATTAAACGCTACATGATTGTAGGTGATCATAGCCCCCTTGGGAAGTCCTGTGGTACCTCCTGTGAAAATAATTCCCATTGGATCATTATATGTGAGCTTTACTGGGAATGGTGACTCATCTGATTTATCAGATATTTCTGATTCATAGTAATGAGTGTCGTTGGTCACCTTCTCCTTTGAATCAAAAGCAACCCAGTGTTTCAAATCGACTAATTCTGCAACCTCTTTGACTACTCCTGCCATATCCTGATCATAGAATAACACAGTTGGAGATAGATCCTCTACAAGGTTTGCAAGTTCCCTGGCGACTAATCTCCAGTTTAGTGGACTAAAAATACCACCACTCTTCTGGCATCCGAAAAAGGTTTCCCAGTGTTGTAATATGTTCTGAGCGATAACACAAAGGCGATCTCCTTTCTTGAAATCGATATCTTGTTGTAGGAAGTTAGCTACTTGATTTGCTCGTTGGTTGAACACTCTGTATGTGTATCGCTTACCTGTATCTACATCGACCAAAGCTTCTGCTTCAGGGGAATATACTTCTCGTTTTGATAGATAATCAAATTGGTTGGCCATCACAATTCACTAACACTGACTTTGAAAGAGAACGAGTTAACGACCTCTCCTCACTTCTTGGTGATAACCACAATAAAAACTCTTCACCACCATCTCAATACAGCGGCAGCCATATTAAAACCTCCCCCTGATGAACAGAGTGCAATATATTCTCCATTTCCTTTTCCCGGAGGTGGTAGTTTCCCTTGAGCCACGGCATCATACATTGCTAATGCAATGCATGCAGAACCTGTGTATCCCCACTTATCCATGACATTGTGGGTCTTCTCCATTGGGAGATTCAGCTCTTTCATGACCGCTTCAATCGTACGTAAGTTGACTTGTGTGAAGTAGATATGATCTATATCATCCATTGATAGACCTGCCTTTGCGACACAATCTCTCGTAAGTGCTGGCCAATTTTGTAAATTCGTGTCTGCTGGAAATCGTTTGCGAAATGCTAGATGATGCCTATTATTTTGAATTGCTTCAATTGTTGGAGGTTCAGCTGTTCCTCCAACGAATATCCCTAAATGATCATGAAATTTTCCATCTGCAATTAATTTTGAAGCCATGAATCCATGTTTCTCTTCACTTGATTGTACTATCATGGCACCAGCAGCATCTGCAAAAAGTGTGCATGTATAATGGTCCGTCCAATCAACAAATTTGGTCATACCATATGCTCCAATCACTAATACTTTGTTTATCTCTGAGTCAGTTGCAATATATCTTGAAGCAATATCCAAAGATGTGACGAGTCCTGCACATGCACAATTCACATCAAAGGTTCCAGCATTCTTAGCTCCGAGTTTATGTTGAACGACGACCGAGGTTGCAGGGGAGAGATAGTCAGGTGTGTCTGTACTCAAAATAATTAGATCGAGGTCCTTTACATCAACATCAGCATTATCCAATGCTTCACGACTAGCATGAACTGCGAGATCAGAGGTCACCTCATCATCAGCCATGATGTGACGTTCTTTGATACCAACATTCTTGACTAGCCAATCTGCAGTCCCAGGGCGGTTAAGTATTTTTTCAATATCTTCATTCGTAAGCACTTTTTCAGGAACATACATTCCCAAACCGGTGACTATTGCTGATCGAACCATGTTTACCAATCTCTATGAACACTTCTCTCTACCAAAATACCGTCCTATTACTACGTAAGGTTACTGCTTTTCTACTTCATCAATGAATTTCATTACTTCATTATTGAAGTCTTCATATTTTTCGATGATGCAGAAATGTGATGCATTCTTGAGAATCACAAGTTTTGCGTTCGGTATTTTCGCTTCCAGTAGTCTACCATTCTCTGTTGGTACTGCACGGTCGATATCTCCATGAAGAATCAACGTGGGTAGTGAAATTTTATGTAATTCAGCTTCTGAGTCAAATGCGTTTACTGCTGTGGTCTGGTGTATCTGTGCATAGAGTGGAGTTGGATATCGAGCTGCCCATTCATCAGTCTGTTCTATAACAGGCCTCTTTTCTTTGAGGAATTGTGGACTGAAGGTAGCTTTGTATCGCATCTCTCTTGCCTGCTCTTTTGAGATTGTTTCCGTGGGAACTGCAATCAAGAGAGCCATAGTCTTATCATCCATAGGAACTTGATTAGATCCACCAAAATGAGTCGATACCAAGATTAGACTTCTAACCCTTTCTGGATAGGTAAGAGCAATCTGTTG
>Ga0307425_1001739_pt1 | contig 12684 bp, 11 predicted proteins | sample SalMarWE160330MG_FD_202152 | JGI IMG/M metagenome (GOLD analysis project Ga0307425, IMG submission 202152) | Salt marsh sediment microbial communities from the Plum Island Ecosystem LTER, Massachusetts, United States - WE1603-30 | ecosystem: Environmental > Aquatic > Marine > Intertidal zone >... | reverse complement strand
TTTCCAATATCTCTGTTTGTATCGATTAATTGGTTTAATTACTTACTTAACTTAGGTAGCATAGTTATTGCATCAATATTTCTCATCATGTTACTCTCTTGGAGAAGTAGTATCGAAGATATCGCAGGTAATCTAAGAGTGATGTTTCAAGAAAGTAATAATTTGGAGGGGTTACTCTAATGTTTTTATTATCCAGAATCTCTTCAAATGCACCAGAATTACTGGTTGCTTTCCTTGTGTTTTCCCTGTCCTCAGGTGTTATTGGTGGAGTCTTGCTTTATCTTGACAGCGCAGGTCCAGAAGTTCTAGAAGAAATGTCTGATGAAATTGTCATTGATATGCAAGTCAATTTTCATGAATCATTTTACGAGCAAAATTTGACTTCTGTTGAATCCCATAGAGATCTTGTACTAGAACAAAACTATGTTTCAGGGGCTGAATGTGTATCTATTGTAAATATCAATGATAATGAAGAATTGATTCCAGAATATAAACGAAGTGTGATTCTAGGGATTGAGGATTCGTTCATGGATACGTTTCCGAAGAGTGTCACTATGTTAGATGGAAATATGCCATTGAATGAGTCCAATTGCTATATTCAGAGGAACAGATTGATTGATGAAGAATTAGAGATAGGAAACAATTTCACTATTTCGGTACCAACTGATGACGGGAGATTGAACAGATCATTCATTATTGCAGGAACATTCCAATCAAATCTCTATGTCAGAAAACTAGCCTATGATACAGAACCCTTTTCGTATTTCTATGTGATGACAAGCCGGAATGCCCTCAAAACGCAATTTTCTGGTCTTGAAATTACAGGTGATAATAGTATAATCGATCGAATTTGGGTATCATTTGATATGAGAGAATTGGTCTTGGGAGAACCTTCGAGTATAGTAAGCTCATTGAGAAACATCGAGAAACAACTCGAACAGAGAATACTACCTGATGCTTCAGTAGTCGACTTCAAGCTTATTAGTGTTTTTTACGAATATTCTACCTGGGCAACAGGGATGAGAATAATCGCGCTTGCATTCTCTATTCCATCAATTATAATGGGAGTAATGCTCATTTATTACAACTCAAATCTGGAAGCAGATCAGCAGAGAAGAAATGTCGGGACTCTAAAAACACGGGGAGCAAATGGACCTCAGGCTACTCGATGGATATTGAGTATGTCAATACTCACAGGTGTAATTGGGAGTATTGGTGCAATACTAACAGGTATTCTTTCAGCATACCTTGCTGGTGGGGTTCAAGAGTTGATGGCTTTCAATTTAACCCAGATGAGTAATTTCTCGATTATGCTTCTTCCATCCTCAATCATCTTCATCTTTCTATTCTCATTCTTAGCTGGATTATTTGTTTCAATCCCTTCAGCTCTTCGAGCCTTTCTGATGTCCCCTGCTGATGCACACAGTGTCATTGAAAGAAGTGGGTCTGTAGGGAGCGAAAATATGAGCAATCCTGTTTACCAAGTTGCGCTAGTTGGAGTTTCAGGAGTTTTACTTATTCCATTAATAGATGGATTAGAATCTTTTGCGGATCTCTCTCTCGGATCTGCATTCCTTGGAATGACAATCGTAATGTTATTGGCAGTATTCACGATTAGTCTAACATTCCTATTAGCTAGACCTTCTGCAAGATTCAAAGCAGCAATACTTCTTCGAATAAAGAAACCTTCACTTATTGCTAGTTCTAAGGTCATGGGAAAGACTGCAATTGCGTTTAGTAGAAGTGAAGGTATTGCAGTGGTATTTATCTCACTTGTATTCACCGCAGGAATGTTCTCTGCTTTGGCAGCAACCACTGGTAATGCCCATATGAAAGAGCTCTTTATGTTCGATATTGGTGCGGATGTGGTCGTTGATGTAAAACCAGGATTAGAAAATGTCACGCTAGACTTGATTGATGATATACTTCAGGTTGATGGAGTCCTACACGCCAGCGGTATGATTAAGGTTTCAGAGAGAATTACATTCCAGCAGGATTACAATGGAATGTTGTATCCATTCAATGGTACCAGAACAGTATATGGGATACAACCTTCAGAATGGGCAGAGTCAGCATTTTTACGACCCTACTTCACATATTTTAATGATCCAACGATATCAATTAATTCGCTTGAGGATTCTAATGACAGAGCTTTGACCAATTTCAAACCAATCATTAGTTATAGTTCAGACTCATTTGGAAATTCCTATCCAATACAATCAGACGAGATTTCGATTGAATTTCTTGGCCCTGAAGAGAAATACACTATGAATTGTACAATCAGCGATGTACTGGCTTCTCGACCGGATGGATTCTCTCGAGGTAGTTACGGATTCCAAGGATACTATGCGGATACTTATCTTCCTGGAGAAGATATTGATGAAATATTCGTAATGGTAGATATAGATAACATCCATCGAGCACTGAATGTTTCCTATATCAATAAATTCTACATTGATATTGCTGAAAATGCGAATTACTCTCGTGTTATGGCGGATATTGGAAAAATCGCGCCATGGAGTTTTTCAGAAATTCGTTCGCCTTTTACTGAAATAGATGCAGTGTTGGAATCACGAGCTGGTCAGGCAATCTATGGTGCTTACACTTTAAATGTTCTTTTTTCAGTCCTTTATCTCACTGCAGGAGTAATCCTTGTAGCAACAATGAAGGTTCGGAGTATGAGAAAACATTTCTCACTACTAAGAGCTCTTGGAACACAACCTCCATCAATTGTTAAAGTAGTTCTAATTGATTCTACGATTGGAATTATTTTAGGTGCACTGGTTGGAAGTTTTGTTGGAACCCTCCTGACATACTTAATTCTGAGAGTTCCCTTGACCTATCTTGGGTTGTCTACTTCTGTTGCCTGGGAAGGTCTGCCTCTATTAATTTCCATACCTATCTTATTAGTAGTGGGAATATTGTCAATTGCAATCATTTTTTCACTGCTTGCAACTTACGTAGTTACACGCAGAGGACTTCAATCAAACATTGCAAACGACATTCAGCATTCGGAGTAGCTTCATCTCTAATTGTCATGTTTAGAAATCAAAGCTGGACTTATGAATCTCAGATTGAACCATGGTTATTGGAATTTCAATTGCTGAGTCTAGACGTCGCGGAATATCTAGAGTTATTTTAAATAAATAACGACATTCTATAAGATCAGATGTAAAAGTCGGAGTCCACCTGGAATTTGTTTGGAGTGAGGATTCTATCCATGATTCTCGTGTTATCCCCTCGTCGGAAAAATATTCCTCTTCAAGCGTTCGCTTAGTATCCATCTTGTGCCCTTTCGGTGCAACATGTTCTTCTCTAATTATCTCTGCGCGAACACCTCTAATCTTAGCTGCTCTATCGACAGAAAACCGGAATGTTGTTGGGTTTCCAAGGCCAACATGATCTTCATCAATATGAATTTTCAAGAGGGGTTTTCCGTCTATCATAATAGTTCCGGATTTGGGATTAGAGATAGGTTCTGTCTGCAATCCCAGTTTAAACGGTACAAATAGATCAACATCAGATTTCAAATCACGAGCCCATGAAATCTCAGCTTTAGCATACAGAGTAAATTTTATCGACCCGTAGGAACCAACGTAACTTCCGGGAATATCAGAGGGAAGTATAAATGAAAAATCATATCGAGATTCACCCATTGGTATCACTAGATTTTCGCCTAATTCTATGTGACGTTCAATATGTTCACGTTTTTCCTCATGAACAATCGTGACTTTGCCTGCATGAATTACCACTCTTGCAAGTTCGGTTCCCTTGAGTGAGATATGAATTCGTTCGCATTGAAAATCATTGTCACATGTTATAATTACATGACCTTCTACACTTTCACCAGGATTGAAAGTTTCACTATCTAATTGAATCTCAATTTTCTTCATCGGAATTTCAATCTAATTCTATCGTGAAAGTTAATCAGGTCTTCGATTGGAGAAAGAAAAGAAATATTTTCTAACAACACTTTTGTAATGGTGCTCAAAATGAAAACCTATGAGAAAGTCAGCCATCATACTTGTACTACTAATTATTTCTGGAATAGGAATTGCAGGATTTCTTTATCAGAGAGGGTTCTTCAACAGTTTCTCCTTTGATACTGAAGGCCGATACGATCCAAGTACTCTTGATGACATGGGAGTTATCTATTCGAATAGATCCGACATTGAATCATTCAATGAGGGCTATAGTGAGTCCGTAAGTTGTCCCTGGGGTTTCATACACAATGGGATTGATTATTTCTATCACAATGACTCGGATGTGATTGCAGCGGCACCAGGTCTAGTTGAAAGCATTGAGCTACGAGACTGGGGGGTTGAATCCTGGCAACGGTATACTGTTAGTGTGTCTATCAGATTCAATTCTACCGTTAGACTGACATACGGATTTGAACCGATAACGAATTCGACAGAAGACCAAGCTCAACAAGTTACAATGTTTGATTTTGAAGTTGGTTCATGGGTCGCAAAGGGGGATGTGATTGGGAAATTCCTTAGAGTAAACGATGGAGCTCACATTCACTTCGGAGTGTACCAAAATGATATTGCACGTGATCCAACGCTCTATATGTCAGCTGCGGATTATAATGAACTCTTAGCAATGATTCACGATTTCCATCCGACCTGGGAAATCAGTTACCCATAAGAATTATTCAAAATACTCTAACAACACTTTTCTGAGTGAATATAGGTAGTTAGTCTATGAGGAAATCTGTTGTTGCAATTTTGTTATTCATTATTTCAGGAATAGGAATCGCGGGATTTCTTTTACAGTCGGAATCCATCAATCAAAATCTCTTTGATTCTGAAGGGCGGTACGACTCAAGTATTCTCGATGACATGGGAGTTATCTATTCAAATAGATCAGACATCATAGAATTCAATGAAGGGTATAGTGAATCTGATAGCTGCCCGTGGGATGCCATCCACAATGGTATTGATTTTCTCTTCTTCAATAACTCTGATATTAAGGCAGCAGCTCCAGGAATTGTTACAAAAATTGATTTGGTCGATTGGGGTCCGGGAGGTGCCCACCGATATATAATCAGTGTTGACATTAGATTCAATGAATCAGTAACTTTGAATTATGGTTTCGAACCATGGACAAATTCAACACTAGATCAAGCTCAACAAGTAGCAATGTTCAATTTTGAGGTTGGAACTTGGGTTACCAAAGGTGACATAATTGCAAATTTCTTAAAAGCTGGTGAATGGGCTCACATTCACTTCGGTGTTTATCAGGATAATAATGCACGAGACCCTACACTTTACATGTCCACAACTAGCTACAATGAGCTCCTAGGAATGATACACGATTTCCGTCCAACATGGAATATCAGCTATCCTTAGTGAATTCACTCAAATATTCATTGGATAGTATAATTTATATCAAAGGTGTATGTCCATTCATTTTTAGGAGATTGAAATGCAAGCAAAATTAGTCTTCTTATTTACAGCTATAGTGGGTCTTTTCTTTGGAATTAGTCTTCTACTATTGCCAGAATTTATTATCGGTTTGTTAGAGGCTACCTATCTACCAGTTGCGCCAGTCTTGGCTCAGCATACAGGAGCATGGGTGCTAGCTGCATCTGTGATGGCACTTCTGATACGTGATGAAGAACATTCAAACTTTCGCCAATCAGTATTCATATTCTTTACACTGGCATTTGGTTTAATGACTGCTGTAGAAGTTTACGCCTATCTCATGGCTCTGGTTGGTATAATGGCTGTAGCGTTAGCTGGCCTTCATGGTTTCTTCGTAATCCTCTACGTGTATTTATTCGTAACAAATCGCTAATTCTAGGAACAAAGAAAAAAGAAGTGTATCTCTCAAAGTGGAGATACACTATTTTTTTAGTGGATTCCTCAGACCTATGGAAAGATTCGACTGACAGTTCTTGGGAATGGAATGCAGTCACGAATGTGCTCCAATTCAAGCATCCAAGTAATCAATCGATCCATTCCAACCCCGAAACCAGAGTGTTGCACACTTCCGTATCTTCGAATATCGATGTACCACTTGTATTTCTCCGGGTCATCACCGATTCTGTTCAGATTATCAATGATGAGTTGAGCATCGGTTTCTCTTTCGCTACCACCGATGATTTCTCCAAAGCCTCTAGGACCAAGAAGGTCATCGTTCTTGTAGGTCCGCGGATCCTCAGGATTGTCTTTCATATAGAATGACTTGATTTCCTTCGGATAGTCCTCGACAAATAGAAATTTATCGCTGTCTTTGGTAAGGAATTCTTCAGCCTCACTGCGAATATCATCGCCCCATTTAATATCGAGATCACCTTTCTGACAGGTTTCAATTGCCTCTGAGTAAGTCATGCGATCAAATGGAGGATTCACAGCGAGCAATCTTTTTGGATCTACACCTAATTCTGCAAGCTCTGCAGCCCGGTTCTTTGCAACTGCATTACACATATAGCTTACAAGCTCCTCCTGGCGTTTTAGATTGCACTCATGGTCACACCATGCTTCTTCGACCTCAAGGTGCCAGAACTCAGTAAGATGTTTTCGAGTTCTAGACTTTTCCGCACGAAATGATGGCGCAAGGATGAACACCTTTTCCATGGCATATAACTGAGGTTCCAGATGCATCTGACTAGTTTGAGTTAGGTACACCTTCTTTCCGAAGTAATCAACTTCAAAGAGTTCAGCACCTTCCTCACCCATAGTCGAAACAAACATGGGTGAAGTTGTTTCATAGAACCCTTTCCCTCGAAGATACTCACGAGCAGCGTTGAACACTTCATCCCTTATTTTCAATACATTGGTGAGCTTTCTGGAACGCATCCATAAGTGGCGATTATCATTGAGGAATTCGATGCTCTGGTGCTCTGTGATTGGAAACTCTTCTGCAAAGTGCAATACACTGAATTCTTCTACCTGCACTTCGTAACCACCCTCTGCTCTATTGTCAGCCTTTACAGTACCAACCATAGTCACGAGGGACTCTATTAGCATCTTCTCTGCGTCAGCATATTCTTCTTCACCGACAGCATCCTTCTTGATTATTGTTTGGACAACACCTGAAGGGTCTCTCAGGAGAACAAAGACCATCTTCTTCTGTTTTCGAATCCGATGGACCCAGCCTCTGAGGTGGACTTTCTTTCCATCTAATCCACCTTCAAGAATGTCCTTTACGTGTATATAGCTCACTATAATCACCACAAATTCTTGTTAGACCAAGATATGGCTAACATATACGTTCCACTTGGCGATTAGATAAAAGGATAGCGGCCTAAGAAGGCCGCCAGCTGTTTATCGATATCTCACAAACCAGACGATAGCAATGATTGCAATTAACGCGATTGAACCGATGCCTATCGCTGTTATGTATTTCATGATTGGTGCTTGACTGACGACAACCGTTACTGTTGATTGAGCGGAATTACCTCCTAAATCAAATACAGTTAAGGTGACTTCATAGGTGCCGGCTTTCAATCCTGAAAAATCAAACTCAATATTTTCTGTTTCCCAATTTGCATGTACTATTTCTTCATCATCAATAGTGATTGTATAGTGATCCATGAATTCATCTGTTGCAGTCCAATTTCTAATAACATTTAGATCGCCTTGGCTGTAGTAGACTTCATCTGGTGTGAACACAATTACAGGCGCAATATCATCGGCTTTTACAGTTACGACGACAGTATCTTCTGCAGTATTGCCGCTAGTATCGTTTACGTGTAGCGTGAAATTATGCTCACCTATCATGAGATCGTTTAGACTCACAGTTATAATAGGTTCGTCAGGATTAATGTCTCCTGATGAGTAGACTTCATCATTGTCCATTACAGTGAACTTATTCACATAGTCATCAGTGACATTCCATGAAATAGTATGCCCCGGTTCAGTGAAATAAAATGCAAAATCAGCAGGTCCTTCAATAACTGGAGAGATATTTTCATAGATTCTGAGAGTGATAATATCTTCCGCGCTGTTGAGATTTTGATCGTAAGCAATCAGTTTGACCTTGTATTCTCCAATGATTAGCTCACCAAACGCTGCACTCACATTGAAGACATAATCGTAAGTTGTGTTACTCCAAGTAACTGTTGCATTGAGTGTACCATCGATATAGACCTTAATTGATGACGGAAAGGCGTCTTGGAGATGCCACGTAATTGTGACATTTTCAGCTCCAAGCAGAACATCTTGATTACCAGGTCCTGTTACTATTGGAGCACGAATATCACTACTTGGCGATGAAAAATTGAAATAGTAGTCCCCTAGACCAATTGGCAACCCAAGATAGGTAACAGTCCAGTTCATGAACTCAATAGGAAGATCAAGAAAGAGTACTGTGCCATTAGCTGGTGTGGTCTTAATAGCGTAGGCAGAACCATTCATGTAGGTCATGTTGACTATAGCCCCAGCAATTGGTTCATAGCTTGTTTCATAGTATGTGAAGATCTCTACATCGAAATAATCAGGGTCTCCCGCCAGTGGACCTATAATTTGATGAACAAGTTTCTGAGTACTATTGGCCTCGATAGTTCCCCAGTCAAGCAGATAACCTGCATAGAACGGGTCATTCATGACTTGGAGCTTCCAGATATAATCACCATCAGGAATATCATCGAAATCAGCGTTACCGTCAACAACCACTGTTTGTGCCCATATCGAGTCATTACCACTGAAATGAATTGAAAAGTTGAGGTTATTTGCAGGATTGCCTTCAATATCTGTGATTGTTGCATTCAGATCGTCATAATCGTTATCACTATCCACATTTCCAAAGAGAATATGGACATTTGCTTCAGGGCCATTAGATACTATTTGACCTGTTTTATCGGGAGTAAGAGGATCGGATGAATCAGATACATTCCATTGATAGGTTCCTTGTGCTAGATTGTAGAACCAAACTTTTCCATTCCCATCAGTGTAATCATTGTGTAGTAGCGTCATAGTAGAGGCATTGAATAGGCGAACCCAAGCACCAGCAAGTGGGGTGGAACCATTCAATACTGTAAACTCAAAATCATCATCATTGAAAGCTTGCAGGTTGTTAAACACACGCACACTAACAACATAGTTTGTCGCAGCAGGAGCATGTGGTACATCAACCATTGATACAGTCGTAACTGGTTGGCTATTGAAAGCTACTGGAAGTATTGCACTTGCAAGGAATATCATTAGGAAGATTGTTGCAAATGCTCTGTGTGATCTGCTCATTCAAAGTCACTCTCGATAGGGCTATAGACGGCAAATCCAAAGCCATCTAATGCTTGGCGGCGTCGAAATCGGACTCAGCATAAAAGGATTACCCTAGTCCTAATGGTGCACCAAGAAACATGAACCTTCAAAAAATGCTATTCTAAGAGGCAGCTTTTCTACTCATCTTTATTAATCCAACCAGATTGAGTATTAAAGACATTCCAGTAAATACACCGATTAGAAAATCTAGTATCGGTACATCAACCAAGAGGAATCTCTCAACAAGTATAGCAATTGCTAAGAATATCCCACCGAGAGGTAGTAACCATTCATCTTTTATCAATGGCATAAAATCCACTTGGGTTAAATTTCTTCTCCGAGCCTCTTATTATTTTTCATTAGAGTAGTCCTTATGATAGAGATTAGATGATTTGTAAGATAATTACAACCGAACTTCTATCCACGAAAAGATATCTGCCAAAAACTGCTCGCCGCCTTCATCTTCAAATGGTTGATGCCAAAGGCCAGGATATAGTTTCCAAGTCTTATCTTCTGATCCAATTCTATCGAAGTATTCCTTATTCTTTTCAGGTATGGTAATCTCATCATCACCACCTTGTTGGATAAAGATTGGAAGTTTTATTCTATATGCATTTTCAGCTGTATCTTTAGCTGCAGCAAGACCCTCCATTGCATACCGTGGTGTTGCTTTATCAAATCTCAGAGGATCCTCTCTGTTCAGCTTTACGACTTCTTGATTCTGTGCTATCAAATCGAAATTAAGTCCATTATCAATATACATCTTAACATTCAATTTTGACATTGCAGCTCCCATTGCCCTCGTTGCAGCACTGACTTTTAGTCGCTCAGATACAGCAGGACAAGGAGTAATGAGGCCTGCGATAGGAGCATTTGGATATTTCATGACATAGCGAGCAGCATGGACTGCACCGAGTGAATGGCCAAACAGGAAAATCTTCGCATCGGGATGACCTTCCTGTATTTGTTCCACAAGCTGTTTGATGTCTTCATCATACTCATCGTAACTATCAACATGACCTTTCCGTCCCGGAAATGTTCCAAATCCTCGAAGATCAGGTGCATAAAAGATGAACCCTTTTGAAGCAAATTGCTTTGCAACAAATTCCTGTAGACCACTATGCGACCCAAGTCCATGCAAGCCAATAACAACTGCTCGTGGAGTACCTTCTGGCTTCCAAACTCGGAGCAACATGATCGTACCATCATATCCGGAGTAATGTTCTTCTTCGCTTGACATTTGTGCCACGCAGCTATTCAGATGTACTGCAATATCACCTATTTGTCTTCCGACATCTACGATTTTCGTTCATCGATAAAGGAAATCTGTTTACTAGGATAATCTATGACCGTTTCAAAATTCTTCAGAAAATCATATCCAATGATTCCATTGTCAATCAGCTTTCCCTTTGGCGATACTTTACTCGAATCAAGAATTACGACCTGACTATTGGTAACCTCCGAATCGCCTACTGATAGACTATCGATTTTAGCCATCTGAAGTTGAACATCGCCACCTAATCCACGAGCAATGCCATCCATTGCTTGAACATCAATATCCAGTTTCTTTGCTAATTCAGGAGACATCACAGTACCACCTGCACCAGTATCAAGTGCAAAATTGTATGGGCCATTACCATTGATGAGAACAGGGAGTCCTATGAGGTGAGAGTCGTATAGGTAATCGTATAGGATCCAATCGAGGTTTCTGTGCGATGCTCCTTTGCTCAGTATAAGACGTTCATCGGTATAACTGAGTGAAATAGTACATTGTCTTAGAGTGGTGTATCCCAATGCCCCATCTCGAGAACCAAGACCGCGGAATATAGCATCAAAATCCAACACATAGACTTCGTCTTTTTCAAATCCAAGTGTTCCTATATCGATTTCAACATCAGCATACTGCACTGGAATGCCACCGCCAACTCCGCGAGCCTCAGTTCGGGGTCCTTCTCGAGTTTGGATACTTAAATCATCTGCTAGTCTTTTTCCAACAGTCGTAAGTGAGGCCCCCGTATCAAGAACGAAAGAGAAGGGACCATGACCATTGACACTCACTGGAATGTTTACATGACCCATTCCAATTTCGATCTTAACTTCGGTCACCATGAGTAATCACCATATCACTCAGATTTTGTTCCTGCAATATAGGCACTATAGGCTTCGTAAATGCTTTCACCAGCCTTGCTAGTAATCTTAGCATCCTTGAATCCTGCATTTCGCATATGCTGCAAATACTCCTCATCGAGGATTGCGCCACCAATGCATCCTGTGTATGTAACTACTTCATCGCGGACTTCTTTGGGTAATGGTTTGGAGAGTACTATGTCGGAGACCATTACACGACCGCCAGGTTTCAGAACTCGATAAACTTCTTGGAAAACCTTTCCTTTGTCAGGAGCTAAGTTGATGACACAATTACTGATTACAACATCAACTGAATTGTCATCGACGGGCATGTCCTCGATATCACCAAAGCGAAAATCGACATTAGTGATTCCAAGCTCCTGAGCATTTTTCTTGGCTTTCTCAATCATAGCAGGAGTCATATCAACTCCAATCACTTGTCCAGTAGTACCCACTTTCTTACTTGCAACAAACATATCGAGTCCAGCTCCACTTCCGAGATCCAGAACTACTTCGCCTTCTTTCAGACTGGCAAGGGCTACAGGATTTCCACACCCAGCAAAGGATTCAGTTGCAGAGGTAGGCATACCTTCTGTGTCATAGCCAAGTGCATCAGCAAGATTCAGTCTTGTGACCTTAGCTTCTGGAACAGGACCACAACAGCTGGATCGGGCTTGAGTCGGCTCATCACAGCAGCCAGTAGCAATATCACGTTCACCTCTCCCTTCAGCCACTTTTGAGTAAGCTTTCCGTACTGCATCTTTGATTTCATCAGGTACCATTTCACTAACTTTTTTCATCTCTGTCATATAATCACCATTTTTGCTTTTATATTTCAGACGTGTTCGTTCCAGCAACTTTCGTAGCTTTTGGAGGACAGCAGCTTGAAGATGTTGGAGTTTGCCTATCACAACAACTTGCTACTTCTTTAGTTTCACGAGTTTCTATTTCACTAGTTCTTTTTTTATCAGTCATACAATCACCATTTTCATAAGATTAGTTCTAAGAGAGTCATCATTACACCTTTGTGATTGGATTGGTAAGTCTAAACCACACTTGGAGTGATTTCGAAGATGTTTTTCTTCAGTTCGTTTATCATCAGTCATTCAATCACCAACTATATTGGGTGTCCAATATTGATTATTATTGGACATCCTATATATACATTTAAATGTATCGGACATCCAATAGAAAGGTATGAGTAAGAAGACCGAAGCTGCACCATGTTGTCCACCAGACTGTTGTGATATGAGAGGACTTCTTACATTTCAGATCCTCTGGGAACTTGATAAAGAGGAGATGAATGGTCAGCAAATAGCTGAGAAGATAGCTCTGAGGAGAGGGA
>Ga0307425_1001737_pt1 | contig 12688 bp, 7 predicted proteins | sample SalMarWE160330MG_FD_202152 | JGI IMG/M metagenome (GOLD analysis project Ga0307425, IMG submission 202152) | Salt marsh sediment microbial communities from the Plum Island Ecosystem LTER, Massachusetts, United States - WE1603-30 | ecosystem: Environmental > Aquatic > Marine > Intertidal zone >... | reverse complement strand
CTCACTGAATTCCATCAAAAGCTCGCTCATCATCCTCACAAACCTGCCCTTTGCTGTCGTCGGGGGCATCATGGCCATCTACTTGTTGAAAATACATCTAAGCGTCGCGGCGTCTATCGGCTTTATCGCCCTGTTGGGAGTCGCGGTTGAGAATGGATTGGTTCTCGTCAGCTTCTTTGACCAGTTGCGCAAACGCGGCAGGAACGTGTATGACGCCGTCTTAGAAGCCTGCCGGCTCCGAGTACGGCCCCTAATAATGACCACAATGACCACTCTTATGGGGCTTCTGCCGATGCTCTACGCCTCTGGATCAGGTTCCGAAATCCAGCAGCCTCTCGTGGCGGTTATATTCGGCGGGCTTATAAGCTCGCTGGTATTGACTCTTATCATATTGCCTGTCCTTTACCTGTTGTTCAACCATGGTAAAACCGTCGCAGGCACATAAAAACCATGTAAGCTTTTTTTCAATAATAGAACAATATCCTTGCTCCAGCAGTAAATAGCAATATAATAACGGTGAGAAATACTTAGAAATTGTAATGATCGCGTAGCGAAGCCTTGACGCAAAAGCACATGGCATAGTTCAGTACTCGCCTCAAGACCTATCTTCCGAATCATTTGTGTAGCTATACTTGTGCTTTTGAAAGTAATGGTTAATGCATTTCGATAAATTTAACTCCCTGAAAATCGGGAATCTGCAAATCAATCTGCCTATCATCCAGGGAGGAATGGGAATTGGTATCTCTCTTTCAGGCCTGGCTTGTGCCGTGGCCAATGAGACGTTCAGGTATCACTGGAAGTGCCTGAAAAGCTGCAATTTCAAAAAAGTGCCGTATTGTATTGCCCAGGCCCTGACCAATGCCAAAAAAGGCAATCTTAACAAAGGATTTGCTTTCGCGGGAGCGAACGCTTACCGGGTGGAGCGAATCATCAGTGTCAAAGAGTTGTCGAGACGCTGGTGACCGAATATATGGCCGAGCAGTGTAAAGAACCAATCGTATCCGGAATCCGGGACACACAAGAGGTAGAAAAAATTACGCAACCGCTTTGACCGCCTTTATCATCAGCCTATCCAGCCTTGTGTTTATCCTGCTCGTGTAGTATCATCGAGTATTTAAATCGAGTAACTATTTTAAGAGTTTATTATGCATTCGAATTATATTCGTAACGTAGCGATAATCGCCCACGTAGATCACGGCAAAACAACACTGCTTGACCAGCTTTTATATCAATCCGGGATGTTTCGGACCGAGGATCTCGACAAGCTGGCGGGAAGTGAGCATGGATTGATTATGGATTCGAATCCCATAGAACGGGAGCGAGGTATAACAATCCTGAGTAAAAACTGTGCGATTTACCATACGGATTCCCGGGGCAAAGAATACAAAATCAACATAATTGATACACCGGGACACGCCGATTTCGGCGGTGAGGTCGAACGCGTTTTGAAAATGGCGGACGGCGTATTGCTCCTGGTCGACGCATTCGAAGGGCCTATGCCCCAGACAAGGTTCGTGCTGACCAAGGCGCTCGAGCACAAGCTGCGACTTATTGTCGTGGTCAACAAGGTGGACCGGGAAAACAGCAGGCCGGACGATGTCGTCAATGAAGTGTTCGACTTGCTCGTCCAGCTCGACGCCAACAATGAAGCGCTCGATTTCCCCCTGATATACGCCTCGGCCAAGGAAGGATGGGCCACGGAGGATCTCAGTATCAAAACCGACAATATGCAGGTGATATTCGATACCATCATAAACAAAATTCCTTCGCCGCGTGCGGACCATGAAGCTCCGCTGCAAATGCTGGTGACCAGTCAGGAGTATTCGGATTACGTCGGCCGGATAGCAATAGGTAGAGTTTTTGCCGGGCAGATAAATGAAGGCCAGAGAGTTACAGTGATCGACTCCGATGGCCTGCATACTCAGCAAAAGGTCATGCAGATTCATCAGTTCTACGGCCTCGGTCGAAAGCGGGCTGCGAATGTTCAGGCCGGTGATATATGTGCGATATCCGGGCTCGATCCCGTCGAGATCGGAGACACTATCGCCTGCGCGGATAAACCATCGAGACTTGCTGTTATCCCCGTTGACGAGCCGACGATGACAATGACATTCAGGATTAATGACGGCCCCTTTGCCGGCAAAGACGGCAAATACCTGACGGGCAGACATATCGGCGAAAGGCTCGAAAAGGAGCTTCAGCATAACGTCGCCCTGAGAGTCGAGCCGGGCCAGACACCCGAAGAATTCAACGTCTCGGGAAGAGGGCTGATGCATCTCGGGATTCTGCTGGAGAACATGCGGCGTGAAGGCTATGAGATTTGCGTGGGCAAGCCGAACGTCATCCTGAGAATCGTCGATGGCAGACGCCACGAGCCGATAGAACTGCTCGCCGTGGATTGCCCGCTGGATTGCCAGAACTCGGTAATGAGCCTTCTGGGTGACCGGCGAAGCGAAATAATCAAAATGGACGCCAAGAGCGGAGCAAGCGATTATATTCATATGGAATTTATGATACCGTCGCGAGGACTCTTCGGCCTTAACGCCCGGGTGTTGAACGCTACTCGCGGCAGAGCGGTTATGCACCATACGTTCGAAAGATACGAGCCGATGCGGGGAGCGATACCTCAGCGAAAGGCCGGCGTTATGATTGCGACCACTACCGGGCAAGTAACCGCCTACGCTCTGGATGCTTTATACGACCGGGGCTTCTTTTTCGTCGAGCCCGGCGAAAAGGTCTACGAGGGGCAAGTCGTAGGAGAACACTGCAAGGAAAACGATATCCCGGTAAACGTGGCAAAAGGCAAGCAGCTTACCAATGTACGCGCCGCAGGCAAGGACGACGCCGCCAAAGTAAGGCCGGCAAGAATAATGAGTCTTGAGGTGGCCCTGGAATACATCCAGGAGGACGAGCTTGTCGAGATTTGCCCCGGTTCGATTCGAATCCGTAAACAACTTCTGAAAGAAACCGACAGACGCCGGGCCCGCCGTTAACCTAATTTGTAGCTTAAATTCCTGCAAATTCACTGTCGCTCACCCATCTGGTCGATATAGTGAATTTTTCATCATACTTACGGCTTAAATTAAACCTACACAAAAATAATTATACCAAACTGCCTGGAGATGGATTTGAACTATTCCATATATTCTGTTATAATACATTTTTTAAATTTAACCTCATACTTTGAATAGGTTATTCGGGAAAGGTAAATGAAAAAGTTCCTATTAGTCCTGCTTGTCCTGGCAATTATTGCAATGGCCGGCTGGCAGCTATACATTCGGATCGTTGAGACGGACGTTAAACAAAAATCCGGGCGAGCGGCAGTGGCGGTGGCCGTCGAGACCAGGCCGATCTACAAAGATTCAATCCGCGACCTCGGCATCTTTACAGGCTCTCTCGAGCCCAAGTCACGGTTCGACGTGGCGCCGAAGGTGGCCGGCTGGCTTAAGGAATTGCTCGTAGACGTCGGCGATACGGTCGAACGCAACCAGGTCATTGCGGTCCTGGACGACGAGGAATTCGCTCAGGAGGTCGAACAGGCCCGCGCCGAACTGCAGGTAGCAAAAGCAAACGCCGCAAATTATGCCAGCGACCTGGATATCGCCAAGCGCGAATACGAAAGGGCAAAGGCGCTTCGTGAAAAACAGATCGCCTCGGCTTCGGAGCTGGACGTATCGGAGGCGTCGTTCAACGCCAGCCAGACGAGATACAAGGTTTCGCTCGCCCAGGTGACCCAGAAAGAAGCGGCTTTGAAAACCGCCCTTGTCCGGCTATCTTATACGAAAGTTCAGGCCTTCTGGGAAGAAGGCAACCAGTCCCGCGTTGTGGGTGTCCAAAGTGTCAAAGATGTCTTACATGTCGAGGGCGTCCCGCCCTCGAATCGCGGGCTGGATGCCCGCGACACTAATACGCCTCGCGTAGTGGGTGAGAGATTCGTCGACGTTGGCGAGTTGCTTTCGGTCAATCAACCTATTGTCTCGATCCTCGAAAATAATCCGCTGACGGCCGTCGTTTACGTCATTGAGAGGGACTATCCGAAAGTCACGATAGGCCAGCAGGCCATTGTGACCACCGATGCCTATCCCGGCAGGACTTTTGCCGGCAGCATTACCCGGATAGCACCTCTGCTAAAGGAAAGCAGCCGCCAGGCAAGACTGGAAGTGGAAGTGCCCAATCCAGACCTTACACTCAAGCCAGGGATGTTCGTCAGGACCAGGGTCGAATTCGCAAAGCATGAAAACGCTACGCTGATTGCGCTTGCCGCTCTGGTCAAAAGGCAAAACAAAGAGGGGGTTTTTATCGCCGATACGCAAAATCTCAAGGCACGTTTCGTTCCCGTGACTACAGGTATAATCAACGGTGAGATTGTCGAAATTACAGAACCGCAGATTTCAGGCCTGGTCATTACAATGGGCAATCATCTTCTCGAAGACGGCTCCGATATTATGCTGCCCAAAATCGAGCCGCCCCCGGATGCAAACGCAGGCTCTAAAGGGAATCCCATTTTGCAAAAAGATCGCAAAATGGGAACCCAAACCGTCCCGGCACCTGTGGCAATTCCAAACACCAAGTCAGGAGATTCCCGATGAGAATCTCACGCTTCGCGGTCCACCGGCCCATTTTCACGATTATGGTGGTTTTGATGGTCCTTCTGCTCGGCACTATCTCGCTGCTGAGGCTTCCCATCGACCTGATGCCTGATATTTCATACCCGACTCTCAGCATTTCATGTACTTACGAAAACGCCGGGCCGGAGGAAATAGAGGAACTTATAACCCGCCCTATCGAGCAGGCCGTCAGTGCCGTGCCGGGAGTCGAAGAGCTGACCTCGGTCTCGGTCGAGGGACAGGGTACCGTCCGGGTGACATTCTCATGGGGAAAAGATTTGGACGCCGCTGCGAACGATATTCGCGACCGCCTGGACCGCATAATCGACCACCTGCCGGAGGACTCCGACCGACCCACGCTTCGAAAATTCGACCTTGCGAGCTTTCCCATATTGATTCTTGGCGCTTCGAGTAACCTGGATCCAGTCAAGACCCGGCGGATTATCGAAGACCAGGTGCAATATAGGCTCGAACGCGTCCCGGGTGTAGCAGCCGTCGATATCCGTGGAGGTCTCGAGCGAGAGATACACGTCGCTCTCGACCCGGCAAAGATAAACGCACTGGCCATACCGCTCGAATCCATTATTGCAAAAATAAGCGAGGGGAATGTTAACATACCCGCCGGAACAATCGAAAAAGGCAATTTTGAAATCACCATCAGAACGCCGGGCGAATATACCGACCTCAAGCAGCTCCAGGATACTGTCATAGCGGTCAGACAGGGCGCTCCGATTCAATTGAGGGAAATCGCCCTCGTGGAGGATTCCTGGACGAAAATTACCAGGATTGTCCGCGTAGACGGTGTGCCGGGAATGTGGATGTCGATCAATAAGCAGTCCGGCAAAAATACGGTCGAGGTCGCCCGCGGAGCACTCGCCGAGCTCGAACGCATCAACCGCGATATCCCGCAGATTAAAATCATACCGATTATCGACACCTCCGATTACATCCAGCGCTCCATTACCAACGTCGGCTCTTCCGCGATATACGGCGGATTGCTTGCCATCGTTGTGCTGCTTCTGTTTCTGCGTAATTTTCGCAGCACCATCGTTATTGCCACAGCCATCCCGGTTTCGATTATTGCTACTTTCGCGCTTTTATATTTCGGCCACTTTACGCTGAATATCATGACACTCGGCGGCCTGGCTCTTGGTATCGGTATGCTCGTCGACAACGCGATCGTCGTGCTCGAAAATATCTTTCGTATGAGGGAATCCGGCGACCCGCTGGAGGGCGCCGCCGTAAACGGCGCAGAGGAAGTCACCGCCGCGGTAATCGCCAGCACACTGACGACCATGGTGGTTTTCCTGCCGCTGATCTTCGTAAGAGGGATGTCCGGCGTGATGTTCAAGCAGCTCTCAATCGTAGTCAGTTTCTCGCTGCTGTGCTCTCTCACCGTGGCACTTACCGTGGTCCCCATGCTTTCGGCAAGGATTCTGCCCGCCGCTCCAACAGATGATAAATTCAGGCACACTTTTCGGGGCAGGGTATTCGAATTGAGCGGGCGATTCTTCAAGGCCCTGGAGAACGGCTACAAAAAACTCCTCCACCTGGCTTTGGCAAATCGCGCCTTCGTCGTGATTGTCGCCGTGTTGCTGCTGACTGCAAGCCTGATGTTTACTCCGTATATCGGCGTCGAGCTTATGCCGAGCTCCGATGAGGGTGAGGTCCGGGTCGAGGCCGAAATGCAGGTCGGCACCAGGTTGAATCTCCTGGATGAAAAATTCAAGGTCATCGAGAAAATAGTCAATGAATCCGTGCCTGAAATACAAAACATCGTGACAACCGTCGGCGGCTCACGATGGCACGGCTCGGGAGGCCATACCGGCCAAGTCCGCATATCTCTCAAACCTCAGTCCCAGCGAACGAGGACCAGTGAGCAAATCGCTGATGACCTGCGAGGCAAGCTCAGCGCAATACCGGGCGTCATTGTCCGAACTCGCGCAGGCCAGGGATTATTCCTGCTTCGCCTTGGCACATCAGGGGCCGACAAGGTCCAGGTCGAAGTTCGGGGCCACGACCTGCAGATGGCCGACAGCCTGGCCGTCCAGGTCAAAGAGATTGTCGAATCGGTCGAGGGCATTACCGACGCGAGAATAAGCCGGGAGTCGGGCAGCCCCGAAGAGCTCATTCTCATAGACCGCCAGAAAGCAGCCGACATGAAGCTGACCGTCTCAAAAATAGCAAACGCACTTCAAACAATTATCTCCGGAACCAGGGCCAGCTACTACCGCGAAGCCGGCGATGAATTCGCCATCCTCGTAAAATTACGTGACGCTGAGCAGATGGACCTCAGGGACATTCTCGATTTGACGATAACCAACTCGGACGGCGAGCCCGTCGTCCTCAGAAACGTCGTAGACGTCGGGCCCCGAAAAGGCCCTGTGCTGATCGAGCGAAAAGACCAGGAACGCCTTGTCAACGTCTCGGCCGATATTAGCGGAAGGGACATGGGCTCGGTTCTGGACGAGTTGAGCGGCTTGCTTCGAAATGTCCCCGTGCCGCCCGATTTCAGTATCACCTTCGGCGGCGACTATGAAGAGCAGCAAAAATCGTTTCACGAGCTTATGCTGAGCTGTATCCTGGCGGTCATACTGGTGTATATGGTCATGGCCTGCCAGTACGAGTCACTGCGCGATCCGTTCGTCGTAATGTTTTCGGTGCCCCTGGCCGGAATAGGGGTTATTGTTATGCTCTTTTTGACCAAGACGACTTTCAATGTCCAGTCCTTTATCGGATGTATCATGCTGGAGGGAATTGTCGTCAATAACGCGATTCTTCTCGTGGACCATACGAATCTGCTTCGCCGCAAATTCGGCATGGCCCTTCGCGAGGCCATAGAAGAAGCGGGCCGAAGACGGCTTCGCCCGATACTCATGACGGCCACGACCACCATTATCGGCCTGATACCGCTGGCACTCGGGCTCGGCGAAGGCGGCGAGGCCCAGGCTCCGATGGCACGAGCTGTCATCGGGGGTCTGCTCAGTTCAACTCTGATTACGCTTGTGTTTGTCCCCGTGGTTTACTCGATTTTCGAACGTCTCAGACCCGGAGCGACGTCCGCCGGCAAAATTGAAACGGCAAATACTGAAAATTGATTAATATCGAAAAATGCCTGCATCATTGAAAAAAACGTTCATGATATTCTGCTGCATCCTGCTACTGTGCTCCTGCGCATCACAATATCAGGAAAATTATTCCAATAACGTCGAGCCTTCGCCAAAAGTCGTCACGCCTGAGCAGCCGCCTGAGTCACTACCGGGCGGGCCCGCCGACGCAAACGATGCTGACGTCGCCAAAGGCCCCCTGACAATTGGAATCCACGAGGCGATTCTGCTGGCCATGGAGAACAACCAGTCGCTCATAGTCGAAAGAATGAACCCGGAAATTCAGCGAACTTTCGTGCAGGAGGAGCTTGCCGTTTTTGACCCGCTTATCAGCCCCGAGGTATCCAGCAGAAGGACCGTCGGCGACAGGCTTTCACGCGCCGGCTTCACTACCACCGAAAGTCAAATAGTGGATTCGGTTACCGGCTCGATTACACTGGCAAAGCTCTTTCCCACCGGCACGGCACTCGACTTCGAGGCCGGCACGAGCTACACCGACTCGTCCCTCTACAGCGACACTTTCACCTCCAACCGTATCGGCGTTAGCGTCACCCAGGCGCTTCTGCGGGGCATGGATGTCCGGGCCAATATGGCTCGCGTCAATCAGGCCAGGCTCGATACGCTCATCTCGGAATACGAGCTGCGGGGCTTCACCGAAATCGTTCTCGATCAGGTCGAGTCCAAGTTCTGGGATTACGCCCTTGCCCAGCGACAGATCGAAATCTACACCGACTCGCTGAAGCTCGCCGAAAAGCAAATGACTGAAGCCGAAGAGCGAATCATAATCGGCGACCTTGCCGAGACCGAACTCGCCGCGGCACAGGCCGAGGTAGCACTCGGCCGCGAGAACCTCATAAACGCCCGTAGCACCCTGGCAAAGGAACGCCTCGGCCTGCTCCGGCTCCTGAACTCGTCCGGCGGGATCGACTGGAACAGGGACGTCAACCTCCAGTACGACACAACACTGCCCGACTTTCAGCTCGACGACGTCGACCAGCACGTCCAGGTCGCACTGCGGATGCGTCCCGACCTAAACCAGGCCCGGCTGCAGATAAAACGCGGCGACCTCGAAGTCGTACGTACTAAAAACGGCCTCCTGCCTAAAATGGACACTTTCATTTCCTTCGGCAAGAGCGGCTACGCCAACACCTTCGACAGGGCGCTGAATAACATAGACGAGGACAGCTACGATGTTACCTGGGGTCTGGCTTTTGAAGACTCGCCCATGAACAGAAGCGCCCGCGCCAGGTACACCCGCGCCGTCGCCGGCAAGCAGCAACTCCAAAAGGCCCTCGAAAACCTATCGCAACTCATCCAGATCGACGTACGCTCGGCGTATATCGAGGTGACACGGGCGCAAGAGCAGATTTCCGCCACCACCGCCACACGCAATTTCCAGGAGGAAAAACTTCGCGCCGAGACCGAAAAATTCCGCGTTGGTAAGTCCACCTCCCTGCTTGTCGGCCAGGCCCAGCGTGACTTCGTCGCCAGCCAGATCGCCGAGATACAGGCTGTCGCAAATTATCTAAAGGCGCTGGTGACCCTTTACAGGCTCGAAGGCTCCCTGCTGCAACGCCGGGGGCTCGCTGCTCCGGGCTCCGAACCTGTCACACTAAACGAACAGTAATAATTCAACACGGCTGTATAAGCCGGCACGGCTGCTGAAAACAAAAGAAAGGAGCTGTAAACATTATGAGCAAACATGTTCTGAGAATCATCGCCGCAATAGTTATCTTTTCTCTGCCGACGCTAAGCTGCACAAGCTACGACCGCGTCAATCCGATACGCACCGAAGATTACCGCGAAACGATTCGCATCGCGTGTATCGGCGACAGCATCACTTACGGCTATTCGATCAAAAATCGTCTCAAAGACAGCTACCCGGCCCAGTTAGGCCGGATGCTCGGCAAAAAGTGGCAGGTCCACAACTTCGGCGTCAGCGGCGCAACCCTGCTCAAAAAAGGCGACCTGCCCTACTGGAACCAGCAGGCATTCAAGGACGCCCTGGCCTATAATCCCCATGTGGTTGTTATTAAGCTCGGGACAAACGACACCAAGCCGCAGAACTGGAAATTCAAAGACCAGTTCGCAGCCGACTACGCCGATATGATAGACCGCTTCGCCGAGTTGCCGAGCAGCCCGCGGATTTGGATATGTCAGCCGGTTCCCGCATACGGCGAACGATGGGGAATCAGCGAAACAATAATTAAAAACGAGGTCCTCCCTCTAATCAACCGTATCGCCCGCAGCAAACATATCCCGGTTATCGATCTATATGAACCGCTCAGCGATAAATCCGAGCTGTTCCCCGACCAGATCCACCCAAATGCCGAAGGTGCTTATGACATCGCCAAGGTAATTTACGCCGTGCTGACCGGTAAAACATGGATGGGCGAATTCAAACCGACCCCCCTGCCACAGGTACTGATTATCGGTGATTCCATCTCTATCGGCTACTTCAAACCGCTCCAGGAGCAATTAAAAGACATCGCCGTCGTCACCCACAATCAAGGCAACGCCCAGCACACCGCCTACGGCCTGAAAAAGTTAGACGACTGGCTGGGCAACACCCACTGGGACGTCATCCATTTCAATTTTGGCCTGCACGATTTAAAGTACATTGATGAGCAGGGAAGAAACGCCTCCGTCGAAACCGGCAAACATCAAATACCCATCAACCAATACGAGCGCAATCTCGATGAGATAGTAAAAAGGCTGAAAAAGACCGGCGCAAAATTAATCTTCGCAACCACCACGCCCGTGCCGGATGGTACCGGATTCCGCGCCAAAGGCGATGCCGCAACATACAATCGCGCCGCCGAAAAAGTTATGAAAAAATACGGAGTCCAGATAAACGATTTATACTCATTCGCCCTGCCGCAGCTCAAAAAGATTCAATTGGACAGCAACGTCCACTTCAAACCAAAAGGTTCGGAACTACTCGCCGAACAGGTAGCAAAAAGTATTATCAAAGCCCTCGAATCTCAATAGCATGATCGATGCCATGAATGATATCTAAATTAAAGGATAAAATCCCCTGCGATGCAGGGGGCTAACCTTTGTGGCGCTGAACGTATTTGATTCTTGTCTTCAAATCATTCTGATTATAACAATACCTTTTGTCGTAACCTTTCGTCCATACTTTGTCGACAAATCCGTATTCTCTCAATGTTTTTGTCGCCGTCCTTTTGAATCGTCCTACAGAATACCCGCACCTCTCGTCTGTGCTTTCGACGACAATATGCACATGGTTACTGCATATCGCTATCGCATAAATTTTTTGACCGATTTGCTCAGCTTCTTTAAGGATTGCATTTTCGACGGTTTTACGAAGGTTTTTTGGAATAATTATCTTATCGTGCTTTAGCAATCGTTTATTGGTTTTTTCTAATCGTGCATTTGCTCCCAGAGTAATTCCATTTTTGACGTAACCTCTCTCATCCCCCTGCAACCATGTCCCGTAAGTAGTCCAGGTCGCCATAAAACCAATCATTTTCGCCATACCCAAATCCCAAATTTAGCCCCCTGCACTGCAGGGGGTTCTTTTCTCAATAGCATTCGCAACAAAAAGATTAATACATTCTCGAACAATAACGTCATTGAGTCACGGAGATTTTACAGAAAAATGGGTTTCGAGCCGACCGGCGAAGAATTCCTCGAAGCAGCAATAATGCACATCAACATGAAACTAAAAAATCCAGCAAAATAATCCACCCGGGGCCGAGAACATCAAAGAAGCCGTGGACTTCCTAACCACCAAAAAGAAACGCTAACGCTGCTTCATATTATGAACTTATTTATATTCTACTGTGCTAAAGTTCCGATTTCTTCCGCTGTCAATGCTACGTTGTAGATACGAACATCGTCAATGAGGCCGGACCAAAAGGTTCCAGGTTCCTTGTCTTCGCCGGTGCCGATATATAGACCTTTATTTGAGTCTGCCAAAGCATGCTGGGCGTCTTCAGCTATCATGACACCATCAGCGTAAAGCGTTCTGTGCGAGCCATCCCAGACAAAACCTATGCGATGCCAGTCGGCGTCGGTGATTATGGTTTCCGATATTAGAGGCGGCAAGTCTGACGTACTCCGTGGAGGTTTTGGAGGTATTAGTTCAGTCATTAGTCTCCCTTCCGGATCAGTGGAAAGCCAATTAGCCCCACCTGTCTGTGACAAAATAACCTGCCCCGGAGCAGCGTTTTTTATCCAAACAAAAACACTGAACCGGTTTTCCACCGGATTCAAAACAAAATCTGTGCTGACATAATCATCAATTCCGTCGAATAGCAGTGCTCCAGCCACTATACCGCTGGAAGGTTGCCATGCTGGATCGTTGACTAACGTACCGTTATGAACGGAAGCGCTGTCGTAGGCTACATTGCCCTCGCTTTCGTCAAGCTTCCAGTATGCCACAGTGCTGGGATAGATGAACAAATATTTGGCAAGGGCTACCAGGTCTTGGACATCTACTATGCCATCGCCAAACGGCGGTGGAGTAAGATCGCACGATGGCTCGTTCGTAAGCCAGTTGTCAACCACTATGCACAAGTCTGCGCTGTCCACTATTCCATCACTATTCAAGTCAGGATTTGTTCGTATGCCCGTGAGAAAAGCAGATACGATTTCCGCCATCAGCCTGGTTCCGTCTGGATTTGGATGAATGCCATCCCACTGGAAGAGGTCTTGTGAATCCTCGAATGCTGTGTAGAAATCTATAATCGGAAGTTCCTTCTCATACGCGATCTGCGTTATGAGTGGAATTATCTGGGTCCTGATTACCTCATCGTTGATTGTATACATTTCAGAAAACGCCTTTAGAGGGTAGCAGATCCATATTTCCGGTTCGCTAGGTAGAGCGGCAAAAGCGTCGATAAGACTGATGTAGTCTGAAACGAAGGACTCTTCGATTTGTCCACGATTAGGGAGTCTCGACTCATTCGGGCCAAAGCATAAAATCACCACGTCCGGCTCAGATTC
>Ga0307425_1001736_pt1 | contig 12690 bp, 11 predicted proteins | sample SalMarWE160330MG_FD_202152 | JGI IMG/M metagenome (GOLD analysis project Ga0307425, IMG submission 202152) | Salt marsh sediment microbial communities from the Plum Island Ecosystem LTER, Massachusetts, United States - WE1603-30 | ecosystem: Environmental > Aquatic > Marine > Intertidal zone >... | reverse complement strand
TCCATCTGCCTGATATATTGTGCCGGTAACTTTTATTTTAGGTCCATCTTCATTAAAATCAGGTAAGGTATCTACCGGAGCAAGTACTTTGTCACCATATTCCAATATTGCTTGACAACCTTCACAAGGTCCGCCTACTAACCTGCATTTTACAACTTCATCCGTCTGAGAATGACAATAAGTAAATGTGAAACCCAGAGTCAGAATTAAAATAAATTTTATCATAGATTTATAGTAGATAAATTTCGGTAGCTCATGATACATTATTATAGTGAAAAATACTTAAATATCAGAAGGTGTTGAATTAAAAATGGTAATCTCAAGGAAAAATAATGAATAATTTATCTTCTGAATCAACTTACCTTTTACGGTTTTTCCACGGAATAAATACGTTTAACTCTTACAATCAATCGAAACATAAGGAATAGTTAACTTTATTTCGCCGTTTTGTTTTGCGATCTTATCAAGTTTTACTTCTACCAGCTTAAAAATCTTTTCCAGATTTTCCGGTTTAAGAATGTCTTTCCAGCTTCCAAGAAACCAGTATTTTATTAATGGATGATTAAACATCGTAAGTGCGTTTAAGAATCTTAGACTAAAATTGTCTTCAGTTATATTTTTAATTTTGAATCCCGAATTCTCAATCAACGATTTCATCTCATCAATCGGTTTTCTTTTCGAGTAAATATGAGCTTTCATTTTACCAACTTCTTCATTCAGATTGTTTTCAATCAAAGTCTCTTCAAATACATTATAAAACTCTATCATAGAGTTTTCAAGATTCATTGTCGTAAGAAATTGTGCACCTGAATTAGAAACTCTGAAACATTCTGAAAGAGTTTGCCGAATGTCCTGGACATTATTTATTCCATTGTTAGAAACGATGAGATCGAAAGAATTATTTTTGAATGGTAATTTTTCTGCGATACTTTTAGTTACGACTGTATTTGTGATCTTATATTTATAAATTTTTGCCTGAGCGCGCTTTAATGCAGATTGCCATGGATCTACGCCATAAAATTTACATGTGTCTCCAAATCGTTGTGAAAGCTCAATTAATGGAAATCCCAGACCGCAACCAACATCCAATACATTGATATTAGGCTTCAATACAGTATAATCCAGAAGCTTTAATCCAAATGGTGCGGACCACAAAGGCAGTTCATCTATGATTGAAATTAGTTCGGGGTCGTTACTATCAAATGTGTGATGCAAATAATTTTTCATTACTTATTTTGAAGTAGTAAATAAATCTTTTTGTAATAGTCTAAAATAAGATAAATTTTTGTGGATGTCTTTGGTAATTCCTGGCAGTCACGGTCGATACCGTGGCTGAGCATATTGTTGTATACTATTTTGTAACCTTCTGTCACGGAATAGTCCGTGGCAGCAAGGATAACAGGATTCCTTCTTGATGACATATGCAAAGATTGAATGTTTAGTATATGGATCTTAAACAAAAATTAGAACATCATTACAAAGCTTTTGATAAAACAAAATTAGAACCCGACCCACTACAATTTCTTCATTTGTTTAAAGAAGAGCTGGATATAGAAGTAATGGGATTTATTGCATCAATTTTTGCTTATGGAAATGTAAAACAGATAATCACAACTCTAAATAAATTTGTCGAAGTTTCTAAAAGCAAACCGTATGATTTTATCCGGTCATTCGAGGAGAAAACAAAACCTGGAATTTCTCACAGGTTCTATACTAAAAGAGATGTTATCCATTTGTTTCTGGCACTTAGTAAAACTTATGAATTGTTTGGGTCGCTAAAGAATTTATTTCTTTCATTCTATAATCCCGATGAAATTAATTTAAAAAACGCAATCATGAAATTCTCTAATTATTTTTTAGATGAGATTTCAAAAAGAAAAAGAATAATGACAAGCGGGATAAAATTTATGTTTCCTTTACCGGAAAAAGGAAGTGCCTGTAAAAGAATGAATCTTTTTCTTCGATGGATGATCAGAAAAGATGAACTGGATTTTGGAATATGGAATGAAATACCATCTTCAAAATTAATTATCCCGGTTGATACACATATTGCACGAATCTGTCAATCATTGGGATTAACAAGCAGAAAAATACCGGGCTGGAAAATGGCTGAAGAAATAACAGAAAAACTTAAAAAATATGATCCGATTGATCCTGTTAAATATGATTTTGCAATTTGCCATATTGGGATGCGAAAAATGGAATTTTGATTTCGGATGTAGAATTTCAAGATTTTGATTGATGATTGCCGATTTCAGATTGTAATTTGGAACTTATTTTATCGATTTAGAAGTTTTTGCCGATGCTGTAAAAATAGCCGTTAATTCATCTGCTTCTTTTATCAATGAATTTAATTTTCCTTTTGCCATCAATTCAGATTCCGTAATCAATTCGAGCCAGAATAAAGTTTCATCGGCTTCTTCTTCAACGATATTTATTTTATAAATAAAATCCTTTTTAGACTTTGCTCTGCAAGCGGCTCTATAATTGGCACCAACAGAAGTTCCCGACCTTAGAAGTTGATTCCCGATAACGCGTCCTAAGGAATTTTTAGGTAACGCCTCAACTAATTTTATTATGCGAAGTGCAAATTTCTTTGTTCTTTTCTTTAGATTTTCAGAGTTTATAATTCCTCCAATTGTTAAGTTTTAAAAATGTTTTTAACCCTAATCAGAAATCCAAAATCAACAATCCAACTTCCGAGATCCGAAATTCGATATTCAATCCAGCGATATTTCAAACAACGGTGAATCACCTGCTTTAACGGTTACACCTTCTTTTGTCCACTTGAAATTTTCAAACTTGTTGAGACCATTTATTTCAAGTTTGTATATTCCCGGTTCAAGTCCATCGTACATCCATCTACCTTTGCTGTTGGGATTAAATCCCTGGTTATGTTGCCATTTGCCTTTAGCGCTGAAAGTAAAATCGGTGTGAATAGAAACTTTACCGGCAAATGGTTCTCCGTCTTTCGTCATTAAAACTCTTATATTTGCCATTCCTTCTTCCGGCGGCTGATCCCAGTTTGCATCGATCTTTTCTGCCATCATTTTTGCCATGCGTTTACTGGATTCGGATTCGTCCTGTGCTCGAACAAAGCTATTTGCAGAGAGAAAGAATACAAAAAGAATAACTGGAAAGACTTTAAAATAAGTTTGTTGATTCATTTTTTATCTTCCGGTTTATGATGAAATGTAGAATGAATATAATAAATTAATTATTGCTGACACAAAATTCATTTCAAATGAAATATGAAATGCATATAATTAGTCTAAAACAAAACATTTATTTCTTGCATTTATAGCATTTATTTCAGATTTTCAATTCAATTAATCTTTCTATTTATCAGGAGCGTGGTTTATGGCAGAAAACAGTTCTACACCCACAAGTTTCAAACCTTACATATCCCCTAAAGATTTTATTCCTGAATTCACCCTAAAAGCAATTATACTTGGTGCCATTTTTGGAATTATATTCGGTGCGTCTTCTGTTTACTTGGGGCTTAAAGTTGGGATGACGGTCAGTGCATCGATTCCTATTGCAGTTTTAGCAATTTCCGTTTTTAAGAAGATTGGAAAAGCTACAATTCTTGAAAATAATATCGTGCAAACAATTGGTTCGGCGGGTGAATCGGTTGCTGCGGGAGTTGTATTTACAATCCCGGCTTTATTGTTCCTGCCGGGAGGGATGGAATATTTTAAATACTTACAAATTTTTGTTCTTGCTCTTGCAGGCGGTATTCTTGGAGTTTTATTTATGATTCCTTTGAGAAGGGCGTTGATTGTTAAGGAACATGAAACACTTCCTTATCCTGAAGGAACAGCCTGTGCAGATGTTCTCATTGCCGGGGAAAAAGGAGGTAACCTTGCAAAGAAAGTTTATTACGGTTTGGGTATTGCCTTTTTGTATAAACTTTTTATGTCCATTATGGGCATGTGGAAAGACGTTCCAACTTATGTATTTGGGAGAAAATCAGCTTTACCGAATGGTACAATCAACGGTGAAATTACACCGGAGCTTTTAGGTGTAGGTTATATAATCGGACCGAGAATTGCAGGAATAATGGTTGCAGGTGGTGTTTTGTCGTGGATCGTTTTAATTCCGCTTATAACACTGATGGGGGATAAATTAACTACAATTTTTCCGCCGGGTACAAAACTTATTTCGGATATGTCACCAAGCGAAATCTGGAACAATTATATAAGATACATTGGTGCCGGAGCTGTTACATTCGGAGGACTTATTACACTTGTAAAATCTATTCCAACTATTGTCTCGGCATTTTCAGATTCATTTAAAGATATTAAATCAAGCAGAGCCAATAAACAAAATAATATTGTTGAAGAAAAAGAAAGAACCTCAAAAGATATTCCTATTTCAATTGTGCTTGGCGGAAGCCTTGTACTTGTCGTCTTTATGGCAATCATACCGAGTATTCCTACTAATTTTATGTCTGCAATAATGGTTGTGATTTTCGGTTTCTTTTTCGTTACGGTTTCATCAAGAATCGTTGGTCTTATCGGCTCTTCTTCAAATCCTGTTTCAGGTATGACGATTGCAACGTTAATGGCTACTTCATTAATATTTGTAGGTATAGGATGGACTGGTGATTATTATGAGCCTCTTGCCCTTGTTATTGGTTCCATCGTATGTATTGCCGTTGCTAATGCGGGCTCAACTTCTCAGGATTTAAAAACCGGTTACCTTGTTGGTGCAACTCCTGTCAAACAGCAGGTTGGTCTGCTTATTGGAGTTTTGGTTTCTGTCGTTGCAATTGGTTTTACATTACTTCTCCTTGAACGTACGGTTGGTATTGGTACAATTACTCCACAACATCCTGAACCTTTACCTGCGCCTCAGGCAATTCTAATGTCAACAGTAATTAAAGGTCTACTAAGTCAAAATCTTCCGTGGGCTCTTGTTCTTATCGGTATGGGGCTATCACTTGTTATGGAACTATGTGGAGTTAATTCACTTGCATTTGCTGTAGGCGCATATCTTCCGCTTTCTACTACATCAACCATATATGTTGGTGGTCTGATAAAATGGCTTGTTGACAAAAGGAAAAAATCAAAAGAATCGGAAACAGGACCAGGTGCATTATTTAGTTCAGGTTTAATAGCCGGAGGTACAATTACCGGTATTCTGGTTGCTATTTTGATTGGCTGGACGGTTGGTCACGATGCCTCAGGAAACGCTATTACATTTATAGATTCTGTTCAAAAAACTATTCTTGGAATTTTTACAAGTGGAACTACAGGTTCACTTGGTGAATATTTAGGAGGATGGGGTGATATTGCAGGATTAGTCTTTTTCGGTTTACTTTCATTTTTACTTTACAAGGTAGCAATGAGTAAAGAAGATAAAGTTTAATTATTGAATGAATAACAATTCTGCATTGAATGGAGTAATTAAAAAAGAACCATCTGCCTTTTACAGGTGGATGGTTCTTTTATTTCTTAGCTTTGCGATGTTCGGCAACTACTATGTGTATGATTCCATCTCGCTTGTTGCTGACCAGCTAAAACATCAACTTCATTTTACTGATTCTAATATTGGGCAGTTATATTCTATTTACAGCTTAGCAGCATTAATCGCATTAATATTTGGCGGTATACTGGTTGACAAATGGGGTACAAAAAAATCTGCTATTCTTTTTGCCTCAATCTGTACGGTATCAGGATTTATAGTTGCTTTTTCCACAGAATTACATTTAATGCTTGCTGGAAGATTTTTGTTGGGAGTAGGTTCGGAACCATTGATAGTTGCAATTACAGTTGCAATTGCTAAATGGTTTAAAGGGAAAGTTTTAAGTTTTGCGATGGGGATTAATCTGTTTCTTGCCAGGAGCGGTACTTTTACTGTTGATAATTCTCCAACAATATTTCCCGGACTTTATAGCGGCGGTTATTCGGGACCTTTAGATGTTGCCGCTCTAATTGGTATTTTATCATTTGCCGGGATACTAGTCTATTACATGCTCGAATCTTCTGGAGAAAAGAAATTTGTTTTAGGTCAGGGCGGTTCTATAGACAAATTGAATTTAAAAGACTTGTTTAAATTTAATAAGTCATTTTGGTATATAACTCTTTTATGCGTTACTTTCTATTCTGCAATTTTTCCTTTCAGAGATTTCGCTGTCAAGTTTTTTATGGAAAGCCGCGGTATATCTCGTGGGTCAGCCGGTTGGATGATTTCTAATTTACCATTAGCTGCAATGTTTGCAACGCCACTTATTGGGCTGTTGGTAGATTACATCGGTAAACGTGCATTGTTAATGACCATCGGTTCAATACTTTTGCTTCCTGTTTATTTGTTGATGGCTTATAGCGATATAACTCTATACATACCAGTAATAATGATGGGTGTTGCTTTTTCATTAATTCCTGCAGTTATGTGGCCGGCTGTTGCATATATTGTAGAGGAAAAAAGATTGGGTTCTGGGTATGCACTTATGACTGTAATTCAACAAATAGGTATGATGCTTTTTCCATTAATTATTGGTTGGGCTAATGATTATTCAGGTGCCAGTGCAACGAATCCCGGCGGGTATCACCTCGGCATGTGGATATTTTCAATACTCGGTATCCTTGGTCTTATTTTTGCTTATTTATTAAGAAAAGCCGAGACTGGTCCGAATGGACATGGACTTGAACAGGGAATAAAATAATGTCGCCTGAGCAGGGGAGAGAATAACAAAGTTATCAATAATAAGTTAATACAATAATCATTCATAATAAGGAGCAGTTATGAAGAGATACATTACTGTTTTTTTACTAACGATTGCATTTATTATAAATTTTTCTCCAAGTTCATTTTCACAGGACGATTGCTGTGGTGTTGGGAGTATTTTCTCCTCACTGATTCAAAGCGGAATTTTCGGCGGCTACGGATTGCAGCAATACAGCGCCAAAGGATTAAATGATGTGCTGCCTAAAGATGTGGGATTTAAAGATTACAGTACAGCCTGGGGTTGGAGAGTTGGTGCAAATGTTATTCAGGTTAGGCAAAGAAATATATTGGTTGGTCTGAAATTTTATTACCAGTCTATGACTGAATCGCAGGATAGAGTTGAACAGGATTTCACGCAGGAAATTACTTTAAATCTTACCCAATGGAATTTTGGACTAAGTCTTTCCTACATTGCAAGCCAGGCTTTTGATATACGAATCTTCGATGCTTACCTGTCCTGGACAAATGCTGAACTCACAAACAAATTCAAAACGGATAATCCGCCTGAAGATGATGTATATAAATCTCCGGAAGCAAGTCTTGGTTTTACTACGGATGCAGGAATTGTTTGGTATCCTATTCCTACGGCAACTTTTATGTCCCTGGAAGTTCTCGGTGGTTATTCACTATTCTCAATTGATGAAGCAAGACTTAAAGAAGGTAGTAGTTCATTACAAGCAATACAGGATATAGTTGACGGTGGTGGATTCTTTGCTGCTGCGGTTTTAACAGTAGGTATACCGTTTAATTAAGTGATCAAAAATCTTCCTAATGAAATTAAAAAAGTGAGCTTTGATTAAGAATTATTATAATGATACAATAGCTTTGTTTACTGTTCAATAGTCGAAGTAAAATTGTTTTGCAGGGTCATTGGGGTTTTCATGTAAGTAACAAATTGAAGGTAAAATAATTTAGCATAATGTCATAGCACTTAGAATTCCTTTTGATCAAAATTATTCTTAGATTAAGTTAAAATTATTCCAGATGCTGATATGTCCGGTAAAAATTATATATATATCGCTGCTATTTTGTTTATTTGTTTGTTTGATAAGAACATTAACTCACAAACTTTTGGTTTTGGATGTTTAGGATTTACAGGCGGTTTCGGTGGCGTTGTTTACGAGTCTTATAAAGCAGATGGTTTAAATGCTTACCTTGAATCGTTGAAACAGCCGCCTGAGAATTTTAAGTATTCAATTGGTTACAGGGTGGGCATAAACTTTTTCAGGGCAAGCTGGGAAAGCGGCTTCATTTTATCAGCTAAGGGTTACTACCAGTCATTATCCAAAACAAAAAAATCTTCCGATATGCTGGCTGACGGTAGCTCGAATGATTTAGAACTTGATCTAAAAAACTGGGGTGTGGGAATCGATATTGGTTATGCAATTACCAATTATTTTTCCTGGAAGATCATAGATGGCGCAGTTCATTTTAATAATGTAATGCTTACAAGTACCGTCAATTCACCCGGAAGCACTATTGTAAGTAAATTTAAAAGTGATGCCGGTGTTTTTGGTTATTCTGTTGGTACGGGGATAATTCTTGGAATTGTTAAAGATTATATCAGCATAGAAGGACTTGCAGGTTATACTAACATCAAAATAGAAAAATTAAAATCGGACGACGGACACTACTTTTCAGAAAATTTACCAGCAGCCGATGTAAATAAAAATTTTATTGAATCAGGTGGATTTACTGCTGTTGTTCAGCTTAATATTGGTTTCCCGCTTTAACTTTAATTTCCGGATCATCATAAAATATATCCTACTATGAAACTAACAAAACTTGATAAAGCTTCCATCATAGCTATACGCGATTGTATGGGAGCTAAAAAAAATGAAAGCATTTTGATAATTACAGATGATCAGAAACGTGAGATCGGTTATTCGCTTTATGAGAACGCAAAAGCATTAGGGCATTATTCTCTTTATCTTGAAATGAAATCCGGAAAGATAAACGGGGAAGAACCACCTGAAGCGATAGCTGAACTTATGAAGCAGTTCGATGTAGTTTTAATCCCAACTGCCAAATCGTTAACACATACCGATGCCAGAAGAAATGCTTCCGCTAAGGGTGTTCGTGTTGCAACTTTTCCCGGAATAACAAAAGAGATAATGATTCGTGGAATGAATGCAGATTATAAATCTATTGCTGCCCGTTCAATCAAGCTGAAGAAAATACTGGAGAAAGGAAAACTGGTAAGAATAACTTCGCCTTCAGGCACAGATATTTCATTTAGTATAAAAGGAAGAACAGCAATTGCAAGCAAAGGTTTGTTCCATAAAAAAGGTGAAAGTGGAAATCTCCCAACCGGAGAAACATTTCTTGCTCCAGTTGAAGGTACCTCAAAAGGTGTTTTTGTTGTAGATGGTTCGATGGCGGGATTAGGATTGATTAAAAATGTTAACATCAGAATAGAAGTTGAAAAAGGATTTGCAACTAAAATCAGCGGTGGACAACCTGGAAGAAAATTAAAAGCAATGCTTGATCAGGTTGGTAAAGGCGCATACAACATTGCTGAATTCGGAATCGGTACTAACGATAGTGCTAAATTGAGCGGACTACTTCTTGAGGATGAAAAAGTAATGGGAACTGTTCATATTGCTTTGGGAAATAATGTTACAATGGGAGGAACGTTTAATGTTCCGATACATTTGGATGGCGTTATTAAAAAACCTACTGTTTATCTCGATAACACGCCATTAATGAAAGATGGAAAGCTTCTGGTTGTTTAATATCTTAGTATTCTTTGCATATTTTCGTATAATTTTCTAATTGAATACCTATTTTTTATTTTTAAGATGCTGTAATCAATAATTATAAAAAAAATAAAATATGTCTTTACTTCCTGTCACACTTTACGGTGATAAAATACTTCGTAAAAAAGTTGATAAAGTTTCAGATGTCGATAACGAAACTATCAAGCTGATATCGAATATGTTCGACACGATGAGAAATGCCAACGGGATAGGATTAGCTGCGAACCAGGTTGGTGCAAACAAAAGTATATTTGTAGTTGATGTTTCAAAAGTGGAAGGGTATGAAGAAACAAAACCTGTCGTGTTTATAAATCCCCTCATAGAAAAGTACTCGGATGAAAAAATTATCTTTGAAGAAGGTTGTTTAAGCATTCCTGATATCCACGGCGAGGTAGAGCGACCGGAATCAGTTGTAATAAAATATTATGATACTGATCTGAGAGTGCAAACACTTGAAGCTAATAAATTATTTGCACGGGTAATTCAGCACGAATTCGATCATCTTCAGGGGATTTTATTTACTGATCTTGTTGATGAAGAAATGAAAAAGAAATTCAAAAAACCTTTGCAGAAGATAAAGAAGAGAAAGATAGAAGTATCTTACCCCGTAAGTGAAACAATAGACTATCAAATACTCTAGGTCTGTTGACATGAAAATAATATTCATGGGTACACCCGATTTTTCAATTCCATCTTTAAAAAGTTTAATCGAAAGCAGGCACGAAGTTGTTGCTGTTGTATCAACGCCTGATAAGGAACGGGGAAGAGGGCAAAAAGTTTCATTCACACCTGTGAAAGAATTTGCACTGAAGAACAATATGCCGACTCTTCAACCTGAAAAACTGAAGAACAATCCACAGTTTGTTGAAGAACTAAAAAAGTTTAATGCCGATCTTTACGTTGTAGTTGCATTCAGAATTTTACCGGTTGAAGTTTTTAATATTCCACCGAAAGGTTCTTTCAATCTTCATGCTTCGTTTCTTCCCAAATACCGAGGTGCAGCACCTATACAATGGGCTTTAATTAATGGCGAAACGGAAACAGGATTAACAACATTCAAGCTTGCTGAAAAAGTAGATACAGGAAATATTTATCTTCAGGAAAAAGTGGAAATAAAACCCGAAGATAATTTTGAATCGCTTCACGACAAACTAAGTGAAGCTGGTTCCAAAGTAGTTTTACAGACTGTTGAGATGATAGACAGCGGTAATTATGAACTAAAAACTCAGGATGATTCTTTAGCAACACCGGCACCTAAAATTACAAAAGAGCTTACCAAAATAGATTGGAATAAACCGGCAAGGGAAATTCATAATTTAATTCGTGGTTTATCGCCCATTCCCGGAGCGTATTTTGAATTTAAGGATAAGATCATAAAAGTTTATAAATCGGAAGTGATTGAAAGAAATGATCTCAAACCATTTCAGCTTGATCAAACAAAAACTGAATTAATCATCGGCTGTGGAAAAGATGCCATAAAAGTACTGCAACTTCAGCAGGAAGGAAAAAAGAGAATGGGGATTGAAGAGTTTTTAAGGGGGTTTAGCTTTATAGATTACAGGGGATAATTTCAAAATGTTAAATAAGAAAACTGTTTTTATTTTAGGAGCGGGGGCGAGCAAACCTTATGGCTTTCCTACTACATTTGAACTAAGCGAACAGATTATATATGGTGCTTTTGATATTGTAAAATCTATTTTTAGGAGACAGAACGAGAGTGATATGTGGATTAAAGAAAACAGATTTAAAGATTATGAAATTGGATTTTTAAATGTTTTTAAAAAGGCTTACTCCTCAAATCCTATTTCTGTAGATGATTTTTTATCTAGGGAAAACAATTTAACATTTTATGGGTCATATGGTTTGAAATTAGTGATTCATTATCTCTTAATGTTAGAAGATGAAAATCGAAACGGAATCAAAGACGATTGGATTGAATTATTAACTAAAAAAATTTCTAAGGGCATAAGTTTCCTAGTGAAAGAAGAGGAAAACGAAATAGATAAAAATTTTTCAAAAATAAAAATCATAACGTTTAATTATGAAAGATCATTTGAATACTTTCTATATAAAAGTCTAATAGGTAATGGTTATACAGAGAACCAGGTAGAAAGTTTTTTGCGTTTATTTAATAAAAATATTCTTCACATTTATGGAGCGATGGGAAGAATCCTTGATACTGTTTTTGAGAAAACAATTGAAGAAGGATTTTGGAATTATGGGGCACTTCCTGATGAAGATGAACTGTATAGAATGAAGAATAATATTAAAATAATTTATGATGAGAGAAAGGAATATGAAAAAATAATCAAAGAATTTTTTAAAGATGTTGAACAAATTTTCTTTTTGGGCTTTGGTTATGATGAATTTAATATTGATAATCTTTTTTTAACTTCAATTGAAAATCCAGATATAAAAATTTATGGAACGATTAAAGGAAGGGTTCATCATTTTGATAAAATTAAAAAATCTATTATAGAACAAAATAATAAATTAACAAATTTAGTTTTAGAGGACGTTGATTGTAATAATTTAATTGATAGATACTTGTAGATGATTAATTATTTCTTTTCAAGTTAAAGGAATATTATGTTCTAACATTCTATTATTGTATTCCACTTGCTAATCATCTTCCCAAAATTGATACGTAACGAAACCAATATTTCAGTTATTCTACTTTCACCCAATGATTTTGTAATAATTGGTTAAAGTTTTCCCCGTCAGTTGCAATTTCAAATGTTTCTTTAAACTCAGTGTCAGATATTTTATTTAGTGTTAATCTTACTCTCCAGTTGCCGGGATTATTTTCAATCTCCCTCGTTACAAAAACAAACTTTTTCTTCGTAGAAACTGTTTTATCCAGAACATAAATGTTTGTAAAACCTTCGATGAAAAACTGCCTGAATACAATTGAAGAATCGTTAGAATTATAACTCAATACTCCAAAATCCCTGTGCACTTCACCTCTCGGTTTCTTCTCCGATTTTGGAAAAGTGGACATATTTTTTTCTACAATAACATATTTATTCAGATCGTACTCGTAAGTTCTGAAACCAATTCCATCACCGGCAACACCGGACTCTACTCCCTGCCATTTGCCTATTAAAAAATCAAAATCGGTAAATGGATTTTGGCAGTATGAAAAGAAAGAAGTTAAAAATAGTATCCCGGTAGTAATTAAAGTCTTCATTATAATTTT
>Ga0307425_1001732_pt1 | contig 12694 bp, 12 predicted proteins | sample SalMarWE160330MG_FD_202152 | JGI IMG/M metagenome (GOLD analysis project Ga0307425, IMG submission 202152) | Salt marsh sediment microbial communities from the Plum Island Ecosystem LTER, Massachusetts, United States - WE1603-30 | ecosystem: Environmental > Aquatic > Marine > Intertidal zone >... | reverse complement strand
CCCATACCCCGCGCGCGCGTGGCGAAGCCCCGGCCGCACCAGCCGTAGCCGGCGGCGACGACCGTCTTGCCGGCGATGAGCATGTCGGTGGCGCGAATGATGCCGTCGACGGTCGATTGGCCGGTGCCATAGCGATTGTCGAACAGGTGCTTCGTGTCGGCGTCATTGACGGCGATCACGGGGATCTTGAGCGCGCCGTCGTTGGCCATCGCGCGCAGGCGGATCACGCCCGTCGTCGTTTCCTCCATCGAGGCGATGACCTGGTCGGCCAGGCGCGCGTATTCGTTGTGGAGCGAGCTCACGAGGTCGGCGCCGTCGTCCATCGTGATGTTCGGGCTGTGGTCGAGGGCGGCGTGGACGTGCTTGTAGTAGTCGTCGCGGTCGACGCCGCGCCGGGCGAACACGGAGAGGCCGTAGTCGGCCACGAGCGAGGCGGCCACGTCGTCCTGGGTGCTGAGCGGGTTCGAGGCGCAGAGCACGAGGTCAGCCCCGCCGGCCGTCAGCGTGCGACACAGGTTGGCCGTCTCAGCCGTCACGTGCAGGCAGGCGCTCATCCGCTTGCCTTTGAGGGGCTTCTCTTTGGCAAACCGCTCACGCACGAGCTGCAGCACGGGCATGTCGTTGTCGGCCCACTCGATGCGCTTCTTGCCCTTCGGCGCCAGTTTCAGATCGGTGACGTCGTACTTGGTCGCTTTCTTGGCCATGTGTGGTCCATTCCTCTTACAGGTGCAGTTCAACCGCCCTCAAGGGGCTCGGGATTGTGGGGTGCCCTTTTACCACGGGCTGGCGCCCGAGGCTACTGCCAATCGCGCGTACCGCGCTCCGGGGTGCACCTGCGGCGCTCCGGCCAGCAGGCAGTTGCCCTCCATCCGCTCTGCAGGGCTAGGGGTTGTCTGGGGCAAGAGAAGGCGCTGGGCGCGGCGGCGAGCCGGGACACACGGGTGCGTCCTCTCATTCCGGCGTGGCGCCGGGGCGGGTGTTCTCCTCGATGTGGCCGAGGGAAACAAGGACAAGCGAGATGGCCCAGAAGATGGCGCCGACGGCGAAGACGATGACGGCCTCCATGATCATCCCGATGACGATCGACGGACCGACCAGGCCGTTCGGCATGTCGCCCATCGCACCCCCCAGAGCGCGCTGCATCCTGGCAGCAGTCGCGATGTGCGCTATGATCGCGACGAAGCCCGCCACCCACCACAGGAATGCGATCACCTTGAAGGCCGTCGACCAGGCCTGAAGTCTAGCCTGATGGTGATGGCGTTCGTCCAGAGCATATCGCCATGACCCGGTTGAGCCGCGGGAGCCTGGCTGCTCCTTCGCAAGCGCGTCCAGCGCCTTGCGAAGCTCGGCTTCTGTCGCGGGCGGCTTGTTCGGTTCCATGGTGACTCCTCCCACTGGCTGCGGCAGGTACCTGCCGGGTGACGCGGGGCGTTTATCTCGCCTACCTTTCGGGTTTCTGTCCGATGTGAAGCAGATGGCGCGAACTCGCTACGAGGGACGGTTCGCGGCTCAGCTCGTAAAGCAGGTCGAGCCAGCGTTCGCGCCGCGCGCCGGTCAGGCGGTTGTAGCTCTCGTCGTCGGCGGAGATCGCCGGTTCGACGCCCGCGACGACAAGCGTTTCGAGGCCAACCTCCTCGTGAAGGGGCGAAACCTCGTCCACGGTGACGTAGTAGCCGCGGAAGCCGCCTTTCGGAGTGTCCTCGGGATCCTGGCCTCGTTCAATGATGGATCGAACCATGGCCTGGTTCTCGATCCATTCGGGCACGTGCCTGATGAGATGGCCCATGACGCCGAACCGGCTGAGGAGCGCGGAGACGAACAGGCCGCCGGGCTTCAGTCTGCTGTAGGCTTCTCGCAGCGCTTTGATCCTGTCGTCCCTCAAAACGAGATGATAGAGCGGCCCCATGAGCAGGACGGCGTCGAAGTCGGTCTCCGGGACGGCAGCGGCCAGGTCGCGTGCGTCGGCGATCCGGCAGTCCACGCTCGATTCGAGTCCTGCCTCGGCCAGGCGCCGCTTGCATTCCTCGTGCAGCTTCTGCGACATGTCGAGGGCGACGACCCGATACCCGCGCTGTGCAAGCCAGAGCGTGTACGCCCCTGCGGCGGCGCCGATCTCGAGCAGCCGGCCGTGCGCCGGCAGGTACGCGTCGAAGTAGCGGAGCGTCATGTCCCGCTCGAGCTGGTGTCGGTCGAGACGAGCAGGCTCGTTGTCTGTGCCGCTGTCGTAGTAGTCCCGGATGTCGCTGACGTCGTCTGTCATGTTCGCCTCAGATGGCAACGGCACAGGTCACCAACGATGAAGCGGATCAGCCAAGCCACCGATGAGACGCACACCCCGGCGGGAGGTACGACCGCTCATCGGGCCCGTCGCGGTTTCTCGGCGGCTTGGCAGTATCGCGTCCCGCGAATGGGCAACAGAATCACGGGTTGGCTTTCTCAAGGCTTTGACAGGATCTCGTGCGACCGGAGCCCCCGGGCGTTTCAACGCCCGCGTTCTTCGATAGGCCAGCCCTTGAGGGCTGGTCCGGCGCGTGGCGGCCGCTCCTTGTAGGGCGTTTCAACGTCCTTCCATTTCTCGGCTTAAGCCACCTCCTGGAAGCCCGTTGAAACGGGCTGCCGGAATGCGCACGATGTCCCCGTCAACCAGCCCTGAAGGGCTGGCCTATACAAGAACGGAACAAGCCCGTTGAAACGGGCTCCTGATATCGCCCCTACGCCCCCACGCGATAGGCCTGCCCGCCGCGAGCAACTGCGCAAGCGTAGTACAGAGAGTCCTACAGGCCCGCGTCGGCTTTGAGGGCGTCGACTTTGTTGAGGCGCTCCCAGGTGAAGTTCTTGCCGTTGCGGCCGAAATGGCCGTGGCGGGCGGTTTCTTTGTAGATCGGGCGCCGGAGGTTGAACTCCTTGATGATCATCGCGGGCCGCAGGTCCCAATGCTTCCTGATCAGCTCGACGACGCGTGCGTGCGGCAGCTTGCCGGTGCCGAACATGACGACGTTGATGGCGAGCGGCTCGGCGACGCCGATGGCGTAGCTGATCTGGACCTCGCACTCGTCGGCGATGCCGGCGCCGACGATGTTCTTGGCGACGTGGCGCGCGGCATATGAGGCGGAGCGATCGACCTTGCTCGGGTCCTTGCCGCTGAAGGCGCCGCCACCGTGGCTGCCCTTGCCGCCGTAGCTGTCGACGATGATCTTGCGGCCGGTGAGGCCGCAGTCGGCTTTCGGGCCGCCGAAGACGAACCGGCCGGTTGGGTTGATGTGGTAGATGGTCTTGCCGTCGAGCATCGCGGCGGGGATGACCTTCTTGACGATCTCCTCCATGACGCCTTCGCGGATGAGCTTGATGTCAACGTCCTTGGTCTGGGTCGAGAACACGACGGTGTGGACGCGCTTCGGTTTGCGGCCGACGTACTCGATGGTGACCTGGCACTTACCGTCGGGCCGGATCCAGGGGAGGATCGACTGCTCGCGCACCTCGGCCTGGCGTTCCATCAGCTTGTGCGCCAGCATGATCGGGAGCGGCATGAGCTCGTCGGTCTCGCGGCAGGCGTAGCCGAACATGAGGCCCTGGTCGCCGGCGCCCTGCTCGTGGTCGGGCGTCTCGTTGACGCCTTGCGCGATGTCGGGCGACTGCTTGTCGATCGAGGTCACGACAGCGCAGGTCTCGTAGTCGAACCCCATGGTCGGATCGGTGTAGCCAATCTCCTTGATCGTCTGGCGGACAACGTCGGGGATATGGACATAGCAGCTCGTGGTGATCTCACCGGCGACGAATGCCAGGCCGGTGGTGACCATTGTCTCGCAGGCAACGCGGCCCATCGGGTCGTCGGCCATGATGCCGTCGAGGATGGCGTCGGAGATTTGGTCGGCCACCTTGTCGGGGTGCCCCATTGAGACCGACTCGGATGTGAAAAGGTAATCGCTCGCTCCCATGCTTGCTGTGGTGCCTCCGTATGTCGTCGTGTGTCTGTGTTTGCTGTGCGGAAAACTGCCGGCAGTTCCTATGGTTGCTGTTCGCTGAAGAAGCGGTCCGCCTCGCGGTACGCGTCGAGGTCGCCGATGTCGTACCACGTGCCGGCAAGCGGACAGCCGTAGACGTCGGTGCGCGTGTGGAGCCAGGCGACGTAGTGGCCGGGCGCGTCGGGGTTGTTCCCCTCGCGCAGGTACTGAGAGACGCGGGCCACGTCGGCGGCAGTATACAGGTAAAGGCAGACGGCGAACAGGTTCGATTTCGGGTCGGGCGGCTTCTCGCGGAACGAGACGATGCGCCCGCGCTCGTCAAGCACGACCTCGTTATAGCGCTTGACGGCTTCGGCGTCGTCGAGCTCGTGCAGGCCGACGGTCGAGCCGTGCGCCTTGAAGAACTGGACGAACGGGCCGAGGTCGAACGTGAAGATGTTGTCGCCGCCGGCGATGAGCATCGGCTCGTCAATGCCATGCTGCTCGATGACGAAGCCGATGTCGCCGATGGCGCCGCGCTTGTCATCGTCGCTCGTGGTGCCGTCGTCGACGGCCGTGACCGGCTTGGCGCTCGGGGCGTCGGCGGCCCAGCGCTCGAACTCCCCGGCGAACCTGTGGTTGGTGACGACGTAGATTCCGTCGACGTCGTCGATGGCGTTGAGCCGGTCCAGCAGGTAGTTGATGATCGGCTTGCCGGCGACGGGCAAGAGCGGCTTCGCCTTGTTCTTCGTGAGCGGGTAGAGCCGTGTGCCGTATCCGGCTGCGAGGATCAGCGCTTTCATCGTGTCGTCCCGATTCGTCCTGAGGTAAGAGCGCCCGTCACCCGTATTCCTAGGCTTGCTCGCCGAAGAGCCCGGGCACCACGCTGCGGAGCCGCTCGTCGGCCATCTCGCGGATCTTGCCTGCTCGGTCGAATGTGAGCACCTCGCGCGCGAAGTCGACGGCCTCGGCGTATGAGATGCTGCGGATCACTTTCTTGATCTTGGGCACGGCGATGGCGCTCGTGCTCAGCTCGTCGATGCCCATGCCCACCAGCAGCATGGCGATCGCAGGTTCGGCCGCCATCTCGCCGCACATGCCGACCCAGATGTCGTGCTCGTGCCCGGCGTCGATGGTCATCTTGACGAGGCGCAGCACGCCGGGGTGGCACGGCTGGTAGAGGTGGGCGATCCGGTCGTTCGTGCGCTCGACGGCGAGCGTGTACTGGATCAGGTCATTCGTGCCGATGCTGAAGAAGTCGACGTGGCGCGCGATGATGTCGGCCGTCATGGCCGCCGAGGGCACCTCGATCATGGCGCCGATCTCGAAGTTCTCCTCGAACGGGAGCCCGTCGCGCAGCAGCTCTTCCTTCGCCTCGTCAAGCACGGCGTTGGCGCTGATGATCTCGTCGACGCTCGAGATCATCGGGTACATGAGCTTGAGGTTGCCGTGGACGCTCGCGCGCAGGATGGCGCGGAGCTGGGTCTTGAAAATATCGACTCGTTCGAGGCAGAAGCGGATGGCGCGCCAGCCCAGGAACGGGTTGAGCTCGAACGGGATGTCGAGGTGCGAGATGAACTTGTCGCCGCCCAGGTCGAAGGTGCGGATGATCACCGGGTTCGGGGCAAGCCCGGCGAGGATCGACTTGTAGGCGGTATACTGCTCCTCTTCGCCCGGAAGCTCGTCGCGGCTCATGTAGAGGAACTCGCTCCGATACAGGCCGACGCCCTCAGCGCCGTTGGCGCGCACGTTGTCGAGCTCCTCGGGCAGCTCGATGTTGGCCGAGAGCACGACGCGGTGGCCGTCGGTCGTGACGGCGGGCTGGTCGCGAATCTCGGTGAGCTCGTCATCGAACGCTTTGAGCCGGAAGATCTCGCGGTTGTAGCGCTGGACGGTGTCCTCGTGCGGGTTGACGACGACGATGCCGCGGTTACCGTCGATGATGAGCTGGTCGCCGCTGCGAACCTTGAAGCTCAGGTCGTGCAGGCCGACCACGGCCGGGATGCCCATCGAGGCGGCCATGATGGCCGTGTGCGAGGTGCGGCCGCCCAGGTCGGTCGCGAAGGCGAGCACTCTGCCGCGTTCCATCATCGCGGCGTCGGACGGGGCGATATCGTGGGCGACCATGACGGAGGCGAACGGCAGCTCGCCGAGGCCGCGTGGCCGGCGCTCGGCCAGGTTGGTGAGGATGCGGTCGCGCACGTCGCGGATATCGGTGCGGCGCTCACGGAATAGCTCGTCGTCGATGTCGCTCAGGAGCTGGATGTAGCGCTCGATCGACTCGGAGAAGACGACCTCGACGTTCTGGAGCCGGGCGGCCAGGTGCTCCTTGACCTCGCCGGCCAGGTGGGTGTCGTTGATGATGTGGATCTGGAAGTCGAATATCTTGGCCTGCTCCTCGCCGATCTCGCGCGCGACGCGCTCGCGCACCGACGTGACCTGCTCGCGGCTCGCCGACAGCGATTCGAGGAAGCGGGCGTACTCGGCCTCGATCTGCTCGGCCGTGATCGAGCGCTGCGGCACGGCAGTCGTCTCTTGGCGGAACAGGTGGGCGGCGCCGATCGCCACGCCGGGCGAGACGCCGATGCCGTAATATGATTGCTCGGTCGGCATATTAGTCCTCGCCGAACTTGCCCTCGATTAGGGTGCTGATCGCCTCGAGCGCCTCGTCGGCATCGGGGCCGGCGGCCTGGAACCGCAGGACGGTGTCGGGCCCGGCCGCGAGTGTGATGATGCCCATGATGCTCTTGGCGTTCACCTGGTCGCTGCCCTTTCGGATATGGATGTCGGCCCGGTACTTGCCGGCCAGCTTGGCGAGCAGCGAGGCCGGTCGCGCGTGCAGGCCGAGCTTGTTGACAATCCGGACGTCCCGAACAGCTTTCTTCGGTTTGCCTGTCGCGGGCTTGCTCATCGGTGCTGTGATGCTCCGTGCCATGGGTGTTCGCTCGCCAAGCGCTCGCTACGACTTCGTCATCAAGGCCACGAGTTGTTCGTTCAACTGCTTGGCCGGGTTGTAGCCGGTGGCCTTGAGCCGATGCATCAGCGCGGCGGTCTCGACCATGAGAACGATGTCGCGCCCGACCCGCACGGGCACGAGCACATGGGGCACCGGCTTGCTCAGGATCGAGATTGTCTCCTCCTCGATGCCGAGCCGCTCGTACTCCTTCTCGGGATCCCAGCGCTCCAGCGTCACGACCAGGTCGATGGGCGCTTCCTCCTTGAAGCAGACGGCGCCGAAGAGCGCCTGCACGTTGATAATGCCGAGGCCGCGGATCTCCATATGGTGGCGCGTCAGCTCGGCGCCGGTGCCCACCAGGTAGCGCCCCTCGCGCAGGTGGATGCGCACGATGTCGTCGGTGACAAGCCGGTGGCCTTTCTCGATCAGGCCGAGCGAGGTTTCGCTCTTGCCGACGCCGCCCTTGCCGCGAATGAGCACGCCGACGCCGAACACCTCCATCATGTTGCCCGGGATCGAGACGGTCGGCGCGAACTCCTCATCGAGGAACAGCGTCAGGCGGTTCACCAGGTTCATGGTGATCATCGGGGTGCGGAACAGCGGCACGTTGAAGTTGTTCGCCTCCTCGATAAGCTCGTCCGGCGGCCGGTAGTTGCGCGCCACCATAATGCACGGCACGTTGCGCTCCATGAGCTGGCGTATGCGCTCGCGGCGCACCTGGCTCGTGAGCGTGCGCATGTAGTAGATCTCGACCTTGCCGATCACCTGGACTCGGCGGGCGGCGAAGTAGTCGAAGAACCCCGTGATCGCCAGGCCTGGACGCTCAACCTCGGCCACCTTGATGCGGCGGTTCACACCACGCTGGCCGGCCTGGAGCGAGAGCCGAAGCTCCTCGCCCATCCGCTCGAAGAGATATCCGACGCGTATCCCACGCATGGGTGTGCTGGGCCTCCTTTAGAACATGGGACCATATCACCGAGGCGGGTGCGATTCACGCAAAAAACGCGCTGGCTCCGGAGCGAGGCGACCGGACAGGCGCTGGGATTCAAGACAGCGCGGCCTGCGCGGCCACCGTGCTGGGCGAAGCATCCCGCTGCCGGCTCAGGGCGCGCTTCACTCCTCGGAGGGTTCTTCGTCGGGCTCGGGCGGTTCGTACTCGAACTCGCCCTCTTCGTCGATGACGGGCTCGATCGAGGCGGCAGGTTCGAGCTCGTGCTTGTGCTTGCGCTGGATCTTCTTCTTGAACCGGCTGAGCTGCCGCTCGATCTTGTCGACGGCCACGTCAATTGAGGCGCGGGGATCGGGCAGCTTGGCCTCGCCGAAGAAACGGTGGTGGTCGGCGCGCAGGATCAGCTCGGCGTGGTAGGTTTCGCGGTTCTGGCCCAGGACGGCGCGCACCTTGATGATGTTGTTGGAGTACTTCTTGAGGCGGCTGAGTCTTTCGGTGGCGTAGTCGCGGAGATCCTCGGCGAGGTCAACGTGACGGCCGGTCATTGTGATCTGCATGGCGTCTCGTCCTCCATCCGGCTGGCGCGTTAGCGCACACACGGGCTCTGTGTGCCTCTGACGCGTAATTGAATCCCGACAAATCCACCCGATTCTCCACGCCCCTCGTAGCAGAGCGTGCTAAACGAGTCAACGGTTTTCTGCGGCCCGTCCTGTAGACAAAAACGCCCCGGCCCGGGCCGCGGTTCCGTTGACCCGCCACGGGGCGTGTGCTAGCGTCCCTACCGGGCTCGGACCGACGAACTGGGGACACGAGTGACGAGCGAACCTCAAGAGAAGATCGTGCCGCGCCAGAAGCTCGCGCACCTCGTGCGGAAGCTCAAGGCGGCGGGCAAGAAGGTCGTGTTCACGAACGGGTGCTTCGACCTGCTGCACGTGGGCCACGTGCGATACCTGCGCGAGGCGCGCAAGCTCGGCGACGTCCTCGTCCTCGGCGTGAACTCGGACGCGAGCGTCCGCGCGATCAAAGGCCCCCCCAGGCCGATCCAGCCCGAGGCCGACCGCGCCGAGATCCTCGCCTCGCTCGAGTGCGTCGACTACGTCACCATCTTCGACGAGGAAACCCCGGCCGACCTGATCGCCGCCGTTGTGCCCGACATCCTCGTCAAGGGCGGCGACTGGCCCCACGACCAGATCATCGGCCGCGACACCGTCGAAGCCGCCGGTGGCACCGTCACCACCATCCCCCTCGTCGAAGGCCGCTCCACGAGCGACCTCCTCAAGCGCCTCGACGCGCCGTCCTAGAACAACGCCGCTCGCCGCGCTTCTCACGCAGTGCACCTCTGAGTCTTCGCACGAGCCCCGCAGGGGCGACATGTGAGTAGCCACGGGCGCAAGCCCGTGGGAACCGTCGCAAACAAAAAACCACAGAGCCCCGGAGGGGCGACACATCCTTCTGTCGCCCCTTCGAGGCTCTGTTTGTGTCTTGGTTTCCCTTTCCCCGGGGCTGACGCCCCGGGCTACTCATCTTCCGCCCCTTCGGGGCTCCGGATCTGCGTGATCTGTGCAAATCTGTGGTTCATTCCGTGAGGTGGGCGATGATGCGGAGGTTGGCGGCGGGGAAGGTGTGCTTGGCGAAGTCGGCGGGGCGGGCCCAGCGGATGCGCTGGGCGTAGAGGGGCTGCGGGCGGCCGCGCGTGATGCGGCAGCGGTGGACGTGCAATGTGACGCGGTAGTGGGTGTAGGTGTGGTTGACGGTGCAGAGCGCCTCGCCTACCTCGACGTCGATGCCGAGCTCTTCCATGAGCTCGCGCTTGATGCAGGCGGCGATTGACTCGCGCGGCTCGCGCTTGCCGCCGGGAAACTCCCACAGGCCGGCCAACAGCGCGCCGTCGGGCCGCTGCTGGATAAAGTAGCGGCCGCGCTCGCGGATGACGGCGACGCCGATGTCGTGCTTGACGGTCCTGGGGCGTCGCACCTTGACGGGGAGCCGGTCCTGGAGGCCGCGTTCGCGCGCGGCGCAAAGGGTTTTCACAGGGCAGCGTGTGCATTTCGGCCTTGCCGGCGTGCAGACAAGCGCGCCGTGCTCCATGAGGGCCTGGTTGAAGTCGCGGGCATGGCCGTCGGGGATGAGGCTCTCGGCGAGCGTCCAAAGGAGGTCGCGTGTGCGCGCTTTCGTCGGGTCGCGCCGGATGGCGAAGACGCGGCACAGGACGCGCGCGACGTTGCCGTCGAGGACGGGCACATCCATATTGTACGCGATGCTCAGGATCGCGCCGTCCGTGTAGCGGCCGATGCCGGGCGCGGCACGCAGCGCGTCGAAGTCGCGCGGGATGCGGCCGCCATGTTTCTCGACGAAAAGCCGCGCGGCCTTGTGCAGATTCCGCGCGCGGGCGTAATACCCGAGGCCTTCCCAGTGTTTCAGGACGTCGTCGAGCGGGGCTTCGGCCAGCGCTTTGAGGGACGGGAAGCGCCGCATCCACCGCCGGAAGTAGTCGGTGGCGCGATCGACCCGGGTCTGCTGGAGCATGACCTCGGCGACGAGGATGCGGTACGGCGTGACGCGCCGGCGCCACGGGAGGTCGCGCTTCGTGGCCCCGAAGTGCGCGAGCAGGCGGCGCTGGAAGGCAGCTCGTTCGCGCGCGTCCGGTTGTCCTCGACGGTGGTTCATCCACAACTCCAGGGGGTGTCCCCCAAGGCGGCAGCCTGGGAACTCACAGATGGACGAGCGCGCGTGTTCGCCCGGGTGATGCGGCGCGTCGGCCTTAGATGAGCGGAAGCACGACGGTGAAGAAGAAGACGATCACGAGGAGCGCGTTGATCACGGTCCCCGCGATGGCGGGCAGGTGCTTCTCGCCCCTCGTCGATACGCCGATGATGCCGAGCGCAAGGCCCGGGATCGAGATACCGGAAGCGATGCGCAGCCACCAGACGAGCAAGGCTCCCCTCTTTCCGCCCTGGCCAAGCTCGATCAGGGCCCACATCATCAGGGCCACAATGGCGAGGAGAGCGATGCGGAGCGAGAAATCGCCCGCGGGGTTTGCTGCGCCTTCCTCCAAGACAACGGCTTTGACTTTGGGCCGATTGGCCATGCGCGTCTTGTCAACGGCCTCGGTCGCCGCTTCGTTCGACGCGGCGTGGCCGGCCCGCGAGAGGCGCTGGTAGGCATCGCGGGCGGCGTTGCGGACCGTCTCGTCCATTTCGTTCTGGATCGCCCAGTGCAGGGCGGGCAGGGCGTGCTCTTTGTCGATTGTGCTCAGCTCTTCGATCGCCTCGAGACGCACCTCTTCGGAGACATCGTCGAGCTTCACGATGAGCGCGTCGACCCGTGCCTGAGTCTCGCCCATGGCTCACACCTCCGCGATCGCGGCCGAGCCGCGCGCCGGGCGTCAACGGACTGCCAACATGACCCCTTATGCAGTAGCCTAATCGCCACGGGGCGAAAGCGCAACAAAAAAGACGGCTGCACGAACCCCGTGCCCGTTTCCTATTGCACCGCCGTCAGTCAAGTCCGTATGATCGGCACAACGATGTTGTCTCGTCGGAACAACGGAAGGAAGAAGCGATGGCGATCATCAACACGCTCAAGATGTTCGAGGCGGCCAAGCGCGACCGGTTCGCCGTCGGCGCGTTCAACGTCAACAACATGGAGCTGCTGCAGGGCATCATCTGGGCGGCCAAGGAACAGCAGGCGCCTTTGATCCTCCAAATCTCGCGTGGGGCGCGTCAGTACGCAAACATGAAGTACCTGCGCGCGCTCATCGACGTGGCCGCGGAGGAAGCGCCCGAGATCCCGATTGCCATCCACCTCGACCACGGCGACCTCGACACGGCGCTCGTGTGCATCGACGAGGGGTACACGTCGGTCATGTACGACGGCTCGAAGCTGCCGCTCGCCGAGAATATCGCCAATACGAAGAAGGTGTGCGACCACGCGCACAGCAAGGAGCCGTACGTGTGCGTCGAGGCCGAGCTCGGCATGCTCGGCGGGATCGAAGAGGACGTCGTCGGCGTCGCGGAAGAGGACGTGATGAAGTTCCTCACCGATCCCGACGAGGCCGAGGAATTCGTGAAAGAGACTGGATGCGACTCGCTCGCCGTGGCGATCGGCACGAGCCACGGCGCCTACAAGTTCAAGCACGAGCCGAAGCTCGCGTTCGACCGCATCGACGAGATTGCCGCAAAGATTCCGGACACGCCTCTCGTGATGCACGGCTCGTCGTCGGTGCCGGCTGAGCTCGTCGGGGCGATCAACAAGTACGCCGTCCTCGACCAGACGAACGCCGAGCTGTGCCGGGTGGCCGGCGAATCGAACTGGGAGCAGATGCCCAAGACGATGGGCGTGCCCGAGCAGGCGATCGCGCGTGCGGCGAAGATGGCCGTGTGCAAGGTCAACATCGACACCGACCTGCGGCTCGCGCTCACCTCGTCCATCCTGCGCGTCTGGGGCGAATCGAACGACGCGCTGTGGAAGTGGGTGCAGGCCGGCAGCAAAGACAAGCGGCCCGACTTCCCGTTCGACCCCCGCAAGTACCTCGGCCCCGGCCGCGAAGCGGTCAAAGCGATCGTCGCGCGCAAGATGCTGGCCCTCGGCTGCGCCGGCAAGGCGCAGGCGGCGATGAAATAGCAGACATGCCTTGTCCAGGTCCTCAGCAGGGCTGTAGACTGAGGACCAGATGCTCCATTGGAGGATGCGGTGAAGGGCGACGAACGCGGCAACGCACCGGACATGTTCGGTAGGCTTAGTATTCAGCCCGAACTCGAAGCATACCTCCGCGACATGAACCCGTGGTGGGAGGGCAAGCCTGGTCCGAAGCTTCCCACCTACCGTCGATGGGCGTTCGAGGTTCTC
>Ga0307425_1001727_pt1 | contig 12736 bp, 9 predicted proteins | sample SalMarWE160330MG_FD_202152 | JGI IMG/M metagenome (GOLD analysis project Ga0307425, IMG submission 202152) | Salt marsh sediment microbial communities from the Plum Island Ecosystem LTER, Massachusetts, United States - WE1603-30 | ecosystem: Environmental > Aquatic > Marine > Intertidal zone >... | reverse complement strand
CCTCTTCTTTTTGTCGAATGTAAGAATTGGAAGAAACCGGTAGGGTCAAATGAACTTAGAGATTTTGAAATGAAAATTCAAAATCATAAGCCTTTAGTTAAAATGGGTTTTTTTGTTGCCCCGGGGGGATTTTCCAAAGAATGCCTTAATGAAGTTAAGCGATCAAGTAGGGATAATTATGTTATAATTTTGATTGATTTGCGCCAATTAGAATATTTTGCTAATAGTTTTCTTAGTGTACCTGATTGGTTGGAAAACATGATATGTCGTCCAATATGATAAAATGGAAAAATATGCGACCATCATGGGATGAATATTTCATGCTCATCGCCAAGCTGGTGAGCACGCGGAGCACCTGCAATTCCCGGCCTACCGGGGCGGTGCTGGTGAAGGACAAGCAGATTCTGGCCACAGGCTACAACGGCTCCATGCCCGGGGCGCCCCACTGCTCGGATGAGGTCATGCCCGACGGCAGCCCCTACTGCCACCGGCGGGCCCTGAACATCGCCGACGTGGACAAGTACAACTATTGCCGGGCCTCCCATGCCGAGGCCAACGCCATCGCCCAGGCGGCCCGCTACGGGGTGGCCATCAAGGGGGCGACCCTCTACGTCACCTTGCAGCCCTGCTTCGTGTGCATCAAGCTTCTGGCCACGGCCCAGATCAAGCGGGTCTATTTCGAGCTGGCCTATGGCTCCCAGGACGCGGCCCGGGATGAGTTTTGGAAAACCGCGGTGGCCGAAGCAGGCTTTGAGGTCTTTGAGCAACTCACCATCACCCCGGCGGCCCTGGAGTTCATACTGCCGAGCCTGACGGGGATTACCTCCCGGCGGCGCCTGGCGGCCACCGCCGCCACAGAGGCGCCCCATTTCGTTGGGGCGGTGGAATCGGAGTAGTCGGAGTAGGAAGAATGGCGGGCGGTGCCCGCCCTACATGACTGAAAAGTTCAAAGTTCAAGGTTCAAAGTTCATAAAATGGGGCGCGGCCTCATTCTAAGCCAAGCAACTTTTCATGATTTATGGGTGGGCCGAAAGGCCCATGAGGAACTGCTTCCAGTAATAATTTGCCGAAGAACTGTCGGGCCGGGTTTTAACCCCCCCCCAACCAAAACGGTTCCGGTCCCGGGGTCCGCCGCGCCAGAAAATTATTGCAATTTATCAGAAATCCAGGCATTAATGAGTAAGATACCGAAATAACACGGTTTCCCAAAACGAATCTGGGGGGATTGGGTTGGGGCCGGGATTGCCAGGGGGGCACTGACGAGAAAGTCCCTGGGTCTCTTCTCCAGATAAACACCATGGCCAAAAGCGAAACGCCGAAAAAGAAGAACCCGAACCGGAAGCCCAAGGCCGCCAGCGGCCCCAAGCCCAAGGCCGCCGCGCCGTCTAAGGCCAAGGCCGCGGCCGCGCCTAAAGCCGGAAAGGCGCCCGAGGTCTCCTGGCCCGGGCGGTTGGGCCAGGAGATGGCGGCCCTGGTGCTCCTGGGGCTGGCCGGGTTTTTCTTCCTGGCCTTGGGGAGCCATACCCTGGCCGATCCCCAGGGGTTTATCGCCGCGGGGCAGGCCGGGGCGGTAAAAAACGCGGCGGGCAAGGCCGGAGCGGTGATGGCGGCCTACTGCATCTGGGGGTTGGGCCTGGCCTCCTTCTGGGTGCCGATGATGCTGTTGGGCCTGGCCTGGCAGTCCCACCAGGAGGGGCTGGACGACTTGGGCTGGCCGCAAACCCTGTCTGCCCTGGGGGTCTTGCTGGCCTCGGCGGGGCTGTTGTCCCTGGGGTGGCCGACCCTCACCTGGGGCGGAGACCTGATCTATGGCGGCGGGGCCTTGGGGAAGCTCATCGCCGGGGCCCTGCTCTCCAGCCTCAATCCGGCGGGCGCCGCCCTGGGGTTGGGGTTGATGCTGCTCATCAGCGTCATGGGGGCCACCCGCCTGTCGTACGTGGGGCTCATGGCCCTCCTGGGCCAGAGTCTCAGAAGGGCCTGGGCCCTGGTCTGGCGGCGGGAAGAAGAACTGCCGGAGGCGCCCCCTTACACTCCCCGGCGGCCGAGCATCGGACGCCGCATCATCACCCGGAGCGGGGATGCGACGGAAGTGCCGGTCCTGACGCCGCCAACCCCGGGGTCGGAGGCCGTCGGCCCCAAACCCCGCAAAGCCGCGCCCACCCCCGGAGTCTATACACTGCCGAGTCTGGACCTCCTGGACCCGTCGCCGCCCTGGAATCAGCAGGTGCAGGAGAACGCCATGCTGGCCCAGGCCCAGAAGCTGGAGGACACCCTGCGCCATTTCGGGGTGGAGGGCCGGGTAACCGCCATCATGACCGGGCCGGTGGTGAGCCGCTTTGAATACGAGCCGGCCCTGGGAGTCAAGATCAGCAAGATCACCGGGCTGGCCGACGACCTGGCCCTGGCCCTCAAAGCCCTGTCCATCCGCATCGTGGCCCCGGTGCCGGGCAAGGGGGTATTGGGGATCGAAGTGCCCAATCCCAAGCGCCAGGTGGTGGCTTTACGAGAAATCCTGGCGGACGGGGCCTACCAGAAGTCCGCTTCCCGCCTGAGCCTGGCCCTGGGCAAAGACATTATGGGGACCTCGGTGGTCACCGACCTAGCCAAGATGCCCCACCTCCTCATCGCCGGGGCCACCGGCAGCGGCAAGAGCGTCGGCCTCAACGCCATGATCCTGAGCATCCTCTTCAAGGCCACCCCGGAGGAGGTGCGCTTCCTTCTGGTGGACCCCAAGCGCATCGAGCTCTCCATGTACGAAAACATCCCCCACCTGCTCCACCCGGTGGTGTTCAACCCCAAGGAGGCCACCACCGCGCTGCACTGGGCCGTGGGGGAGATGGAGCGCCGCTATGCTTTCCTCTCCGATTTGAGCGTGCGCAACATCGAAGGCTACAACCAGAAGGCCAGGGTCAAGAAGCCGGACCCCCGGATCGCGGAAGGCATCCTGCCACGGGGCCTGCCGTACCTGGTCATCGTCATTGATGAGCTGGCGGACCTGATGTTGGTGGCTTCCCGGGACACGGAAGAGTACCTGATCCGCCTGGCCCAGAAAGCCCGGGCCTCGGGGATCCACCTGATCGTGGCCACCCAGCGGCCCTCGGTGGATGTCATTACCGGTCTCATCAAGGCCAACTTCCCCACCCGCATTTCTTACCAGGTTTCGGCCCGAACCGACTCCCGGGTCATTCTGGACACCATGGGGGCCGAGCGGCTCCTGGGCCGGGGGGACCTCCTGTTTTTGCCGCCCGGCACCTCCCGCCTGAAGCGTATCCACGGCCCCTACGTCTCGGACGAAGAGGTCGGCCGGGTCACGGAGTTCCTGAAGGCCCAGGCGGCGCCGGAGTATGAGTCCGGGATTACCGAGATGCGGGAGGCCGAAGAGGGGATCGCCGAAAACGGCGAGAAGGACGAAAAGTACGCCGACGCGGTGGAGCTGGTGGCCGAGACCCGGAACGCTTCCATCTCCATGCTGCAGCGTAGGTTGCGGGTGGGCTACAACCGGGCGGCCCGCATCATCGAAACCATGGAACGAGAAGGCCTTGTCGGCCCCTCCGACGGCGTCAAGCCCCGGGAGGTTTATGTCCCGAGGCGGTGATTTTTCTGAGGTCCAGGCTTCATGCCCCGCCCTTGACAAACGTATTTTGACCCACCATAAAAAGCCCCAGACCCTGTAGCCTTATAAGTTCCAGCCTTTCCTTCCCTGGAAATCACCAATGTAAACCAAAAATTTAAATATGGTTGACAATTAGGCTGGTCTGGGTGATGCTTTTTGGGATGAATTATGCGGATTGGCAAGCGTTATTTGGCCTGGAGGCGGCGGAGCTGTGGCCCCGGCTGGGAGAGGCGTCCCGGCTCCGGGAGCGGCAGTTCGGGCGGCGGGTCAGCTTCTGCGTCATCATCAACGCCAAGTCCGGGTTGTGCTCCGAGGACTGCGCCTTTTGCTCCCAGTCGGTGAACGCCAGCAGCCAGGCGCCCCACTATCCTCTGCTGCCCCACGAGGAGTTGGTGGCCGCCGCCAGGCAGGCGGCCGCGGCCGGGGCCTCCCGCTTTTCGCTGGTGACCGCCGGCCGGGGGGTAGTCTCGCCCCGGGACCAGCGGGCCATTCTGGCGGCGGTGGCCGCCATCAAAGCGGCCGTGCCCATCCGGGTCTGCGCCTCCCTGGGGATTGTGGACCGGGGCTTCCTGACGGAGTTGAAGGTTGCGGGGCTGTACCGCTATCATCACAACCTGGAGACCGCGGCCTCATTTTTCCCCCGGATTTGCACCACCCACAGCTTTGCCGAACGGCTGGCCACCATCGAGGCGGCCAAAGAGGCCGGGTTGTCGGTGTGCGCCGGGGGGATTTTCGGGTTGGGGGAGACTTTGGCCCAGCGCTGGGAGATGGCCCAGACCCTGAAAAGTTTGGAGGTGGACGCCATTCCCCTCAATTTTCTCCACCCCCTGGCCGGCACTCCCCTGGCGGCCCGGCCGTTGCTGGCCCCCCTTACGGCCCTGAAGATCGTCCTGGCCTTTCGCTTAACCTTCCCGGGGCGCTCGGTGATCATCTGCGGCGGCCGCCAGGTCACCCTGCGTTCTCTGACTCCCCTGCTGTTCGCCGCCGGGGCCAATGCCCTGATGACCGGGGATTATCTTACCACCCGGGGCCGGATGCCCGATGAGGACCGGCAGATGCTGGGGGATTTGGGGCTGGAGCTGGGGCGGGAGGCCGATGCGCCGGCAGCCGGCCGGGGCGGCACCAGCACCTGAAGCGGACCACTGGCAAGGGGGGGGATCCCAAGAAAGGCATTTTCCCCATAAGAAAACCAGTGGCACAGTCTTCCAGCCTGTGGGTCGAGCATGTGAACAGCAGGACTTTTCCCACCGGCCAGAGGCCGGTGCCACTAAATGAAAAGTTTCCGGTTTGGGCAAAGTTAAGCCAATTTTTGCTTTTACCGTGAAAGTCCAGGCGTAGGGGCGGGTTTAAAACCCGCCCCTACCAGGGCTTTCATTTTCGGGGGTGGCGGTGGTATCAACCATGCGTGTTCACCGTGATTTTTGAGAGGTCTCACAAAAGGAAATGAGCCTGAACCTGTCACTGCCACCGCTTCCCCCCGTGCGGGGGGTCTTTATCACCGGCACCGATACTGATGTGGGCAAGACCTGGGTGGCCGCGGGGCTCACCGCGGCGCTCCGGCAACGGGGGGTTAAGGCGGTTTATTTCAAACCTATCCAGAGCGGCTGCCCCCAGGAAGAGGGGCGCCTGATCCCCACGGATGCCCGATTGGCCCGGCAAGTGGCCGGGTTGGATGAGCCCCTGGAAGGCCTCACCCCCATCTGCCTCAGGCTGCCCCTGGCTCCCGGGGTGGCCGCGGCCCAAGCAGGGGTGGAAGTGGACCCGGGGCTTATTGCCGCCGGTCTCAAGGGTTTGGCGGCCCGGTATGAATTTCTGGTGGTGGAAGGGGCCGGCGGGCTCTATGTTCCGCTCATCGGCACCCACTTCCTGGTTCTGGACCTGATCCGGTGGCTGAATCTCCCCCTGGCGGTGGTGGCCAAATCCGGCCTGGGGACCATCAACCACACGGTTTTGACCGTCAAGGCGGCGCAGGCGGCCGGCATCAAGGTGGCCGGGGTCATCCTCAACCGCTATCCCGCGACCCCGGGCCTGGCGGAGGAGACCAACCCCGGGGTGATCGCGGCCCTGACCGGGGCGCCCATTTTGGGAAGGCTGCCGGAAGTGGAGGACCTGGAAGGCCCGGCGGACCGGGAGGTTTTTCTGGCGGCGATGCGGCCCCTGGCCGAACAGCTTATGAGGTCGGGCTGATGGTTATGGTCAAGGAAAAAGAAAAAAGCCGCCAATACGGTTTGAGGGCACGGCCCGCCGTGCCCCTACGCCTGATAAGATAACGGTATGGAAGAGTTAACCCAGGAACTGGCCAAACTTACGGCCCGGTCGCTCAGGCGGCGCTTGAAGGTGGTGGACGAGGTGCTGCCCGGGGGCAAGGTGCGGGTGGCCGGGCAGGTCCTCCTCAATTTATCGTCCAACGATTACCTGGGCCTGTCCCAGGACCCCCGGATCATCAACGCGGCCCGGGCGGCGGCGGCCAAATGGGGCGCAGGGGCCGGGGCCTCCCGCCTGGTGGTGGGCCACCTGGCCTTGCATGAGGCGGTGGAAGCCAAACTGGCCGATTTTAAAGGCACCGAGGCCTCGGTGATTTTTCCCACCGGCTACATGGCCAATGTGGGCACGATTTCCGCCCTGGTGGGGCCCGGGGATGTGATCTTCAGCGACCGGCTCAACCACGCCAGCATCTATGACGGCATCAAGCTGTCCGGGGCGGCGTTGCAGCGCTTTCCCCACCGGGACCTGAACCGCCTGGAGCAACTGCTGCGTGAGTCCGGGGCCGCCCGGCGGCGTCTGATCATCACCGACTCGGTGTTCTCGGTGGACGGCGACCTGGCTCCGCTCAAGGACCTGGTGGCTCTGAAGGCGCGGTACGGGGTCTGGCTCATGATCGACGAGGCCCATGCCACCGGGGTCCTGGGCGCCAAGGGCGCCGGGCTGGCCGAAGCCCTGGGGGTGACCCAGGCGGTGGACATTCACATGGGCACGTTTTCCAAGGCCCTGGGCTCCCAGGGGGGCTACGTGGCCGGAGACCGGCGTCTGGTGGACTACCTCCACAACCGGGCCCGGTCGTTCATCTACTCCACCGCCCTGGCCCCGCCGGTCCTGGGGGCCATTGAGCAGGCCCTGGAGATCGTGGTGCAGGAGCCGACGCGGCGGCTTTTTTTGAGTCGGGAATCCGAGGGTTTTCGCCAGGGCTTGCTCGCCGCGGGCCTGGACATACTGGGGAGCGCCACCCAGATTATCCCGGTGCTGGTGGGGGAAAACGACCAGACTCTTGCCTTTGCGGCCCGTCTTCAGGACCAGGGTCTCATGGCGGTGGCTCTCAGGCCCCCGACGGTGCCGCCGGCCCGGGCCCGGGTGCGATTTTCCCTGTCCGCCGCCCAGGCCCAAGAGGATCTGCGCCGGGCCCGGGAGACCATCGTGGCCACGGCCCGGTCCATGGGCCTGGGGTCATGAGCACCTTGGTGTTTTTCCACGGCTGGGGCGCCTCCGGCCAGGTCTGGGAGGGGCAGACGGCGGCCTTCGGCGACCGGGTGACGGTCTTCAAGCCCACGGTCCCGGTCTGGGAGGTTGGCTGGTTTTCAGATTTTTTAGGAAAATTACGCAAAATACCGTTCCGGGAATGTGTGCTGGTGGGGTGGTCCCTGGGGGGTATACTGCTCCTGGAGGCCCTGAGCCGCCTGCCGGGCCCGCCGCCCGGCGGACTGGTCCTGGTGGGGGTGGCCCCGGTTTTTACCCGGCGGCCGGATTACCCCTGGGGACAGCCCCCCGGCGTAGTGCGGGCCATGCGCCGGGGTTTGCCGGCAAACCGGCAGCAGATGCTGAATGAATTCGCCGACCGGTGTCTGGCCCCGGCGGAGGCGGGGTTGGTCTCCCAGGCCCGGGCCGCGTTTGCCTCCCAGGCGGCCCCCGAGACCCTGGCGGCCGGCCTCGATTATTTGCTGGACTGTGACCTCCGGCCGCTGCTCCCCCGCCTGCCCGGAGGCGCAGTCATCATCCAGGGGCAGGAGGACCGGATCGTGCCTCCGGCCCAGGGGCGGTTTCTTCAGGAACAGCTTGCCGGGGCCAAACTAAATCTCTGGCCAGGGGTGGGGCATCTGCCCTTTTTAACCCAGGCGGCGGCCTTTAACCGGATATTAGAGGAATGTCTGGGAGCAGTTCCCTATGAACATTAGTACCACCCGTAAATTATGAAAATGACCGGGTAGGGGCGGGTTTGAAACCCGCCCCTACAGCACCGATGTCTCGCCGGTGCCACCAATTCTAAGAGGCTTGTCAAGGCAGTGAGCTGAAGGGGCGGCCTGGGATGCGGCGATCAAGTCAAATGCAGGAAGGTATGGAAGTCAAGCAGGGCATCCGACGTAATTTCGCCCGGCGAGCCTGGTCCTATGACCGGCATGCCTGCATGCAGCGCCTCATGGCTCATGGACTGGTGGCGGAGGTGGGCCCCTCGCTGGCCCGGGCCCGGCGCATCCTGGAGATCGGCTGCGGCACCGGTTATCTTACAGAGCTCCTCCGGCAGGCCAATGGCAAGGCCCGGTTGACCAGCCTGGACCTGGATGCCGCCCTGGTGGAGGCGGCCCGGCGGCGTCTGGGGCCGGATGCGGGGGTGGATTGGCTGGTGGCGGACGGGGAGACCCCGATCCGGGGCGAGTATGATCTGATCATCGCCAATGCCACCTTCCAGTGGTTCACCCGCCCCGGCGACACCTTGGCCGCCTACTACCGGAATCTCGTGCCCGGGGGGGTGCTGGCTTTCTCCACCCTGGGGCCCGGGACTTTTCAGGAGCTGGCCGACGCCCTGGCCCAGGCGGCCCGGAGCCTGAGGCTGCCGGCGGCCCCGTCGATCCCGGCCCAGGGGTTTGGCGACCGGGAGACCTGGGCCGACCACTTGTATTGGGCCGGATTCCATCAGGCCCGGCTGGCCCGGGAAATGCTCACCACCACCTTCCCGTCGGTGCCGGAGTTTCTCAAAGCCCTCCAGGCCACGGGAGCCACCAATCCCTCGCCCCGCCGCTTTTCTCCCCGTTTGCTGACCGCGCTGGTGGCGGCGTATCAGGACCGCTACGGCAAAGACGGCGCCATCCCGGTGAGCTACGAAATGATCTGGGCGGTGGCGAATAAATAGTGATCAGTGGTCAGCAGCCGGCAGAGACTCTGGCAAAATGTAGCCGCAGGTGAAAGCGTGCGCCTGCACAGGCGAGACGCCTGTGCCACCGGTTTGCTTGCGACTTGAGACCTCTGCGAAATCCTGATGTGGGACAGCCGCCCTCGGCTGTCCATACCTCATCTTGTCGCAGGCGAGGGCGCCTGCGCTACATTTTGACAACTAAAGCAAGCAAGCCAGATTTTCGCAGAGGTCTCAAGTCGGTATCGAGGGGGAGGAGGGGAGAGGTCTGGGGGTTACTGGGTGCCGATAAAGAACGGGCGGAAGGTGGACTCGTCTCGCCGCCGGGCCCGGCGCAGTACCTCCAGCAGGGCGTCCCGGTCCTCCGGCAGACGGCCGGCCACTTCCAGATAGTTGGTGTAATGGTCGCTGGCTACCAGGGTGGGGATCGTGATTCTCTCCAGCATATCCATGGTTTCCGTGAGCACCTGATGGGGGCTGAGCATCTTAAACCGCCCGGCCTGCACGTCTTCCAACAAGGGGGTGTTGATCTTGGGCACGAAGGTCCGGAGGCGCACCACCTTGGGCTGCATCTCGTTGATGACCCGGGCGGTCTCCCGGGCATGGGACTCGGAGCGGTCCTGGCCGCCGATCCCCAGGATGACGTAGGCGTTGATTTCAATCCCGGCGGCCCGGGCCATTTGTCCGGCGGCGATGTGGTCCCGGGCGGTGGCGCCCTTCTTGATCCGGGCCAGGACGGCGTCGTCGCCGCTTTCCACCCCGACGTGAATCCGCCCCAAACCGGCCTGGGCCAGATTCTTCAGGCGGTCCGGCCCCTTGCGGTGGATATACTGGGAGGAGCCATAGACGGTGATCCTCTGCAGGCGGGGGAAGATGGCGTAGCTGTAACGGCAAATCTCCGCCAGGGAGGCGGCCGGCATGGCGATGGTGTTGCCGGCGGGGAAAAACAGGGTGCGCGCCCATGAGCCATAAGTTGTCGCGGCTTCGTCCAGATCGGCCTTAATGTCGGCCACCGGCCTCACCTTGAACCTGACCCCGCTTTTATAGACCATACAAAAGGTGCAGAGGTTGTGGGGGCAGCCCACCGTGGCCTGGACGAGCAGACTGTCGGCTTCACTGGGGGGTCGGTAAATGGGGCCATCGTAGCGCATAAAGAGTATCTGGCGGGCCGGGCGGGGGCAGCCCTGACAGGAAATTCCCCCCCTCCCCTCAAACTCCCCTCCCCACCCCCACGAAGGGTGGTGGCAGAGGATTTTTTTAAGGGGCCCTCAAGTTTGTCTGCCCTATAGTATATCATATCCGGACCAGACACCTGGCGTGGGCCCCGGGCCGGTTTTCCTGATAATGTGCTGGGCAGATGTGGGGTTTAATGGTAGTATGGCAATGTCTAAACCAACTCAGGTGTAAGTAAAAGGTGGAAGTCAGGCACGAATCCATCATCTGTCCCGGTTGCGGCTGTCTCTGCGATGACCTGGATGTCACCCTGGACGAGGACCGGATCGTTGAGGTCACCAACGTCTGCCTCTGGGGGGTGAGCCGTTTCTTCCACACCAAGAAATTTCATCCCAAGAAAGAGCGTCACCGCCTGCTTACGGCCCAGGTGCGTCATAAAGGGCGCAAGGAGACGGCGCCATACGAGACGGCCCTGGCGGCGGCGGCCCAACTGCTGAGCCGGGCTCGCCGGCCGCTCATCTATGGGCTGACCAATTCCGGCTCCTGGGCCCAGGAGGCGGCCCTGAAACTGGCCCGGAGCTTAGGGGCCCGGCTGGAACCGGGGGATCTGGCCTTCAAGGCCCCCTATTACCAGAGCATCCAGGAGCATGGCCTCGTCTGGGCCCCTCTGGAGGTCATCCGGGATGAGGCCGACGCGGTGCTGTTCTGGGGAGCCAATCCCATCCATTCCGCCCCCCGGCACGTGGTGCGCTATGCTGTATTTCCCCGGGGTCGCTTTACCGAACGGGGCATAGAAGACCGGCAGGTGGCGGCGGTGGACATCTATAAGACCGAGCTGGCCAAGTTCTGCCCCCTGTTCATCAAAGTCCAACCGGGCCAGGAACTGGACCTTGTCCTGGGAGCCACCGCCATCCTGGCCGGGGAACCGCCGCCCGAACCCCGGGTCCGGGGAACCCGGCGGCTGAGCCAATTTCTGGCCAACGCCACCTGCGGGGTCATCTTTTGCGGCCGGGGGGTCAGTTACGGTCCGGCCCTGGAATTGTTTGACCGGCTGGCCCGCCTGGTGGGATTCCTCAATCGAGAGGCGCGGTTTTTCCTGTTCCCCCTGTCCGGCGACTTCAACTCCACCGGGCTGTACCATTTGCTGCTCAATGAAGTGGGCCGGGCCGGGGCGCCGGATTTCGGGGCGGGGGAGGTGGCCGTCCACTTCACGCCGGTGGATTTCCGGGAGGTGGACGCGGTGCTGGTGGCCGGGGCGGATTTATTGTGGTTCTTGCCGGAGGAGGTGGTGGAGGACCTGAAACACCGTCAGGTGCCCATCGTGGCCTTGAGTCCTTTTGCCAACCGGACCACCGGCCAGGCCGCAGTGGTGTTGCCGGTGGCCCTGGCCGGGATTGAGACGGTCGAGGTGGCCTACCGCATGGATGGCTTGCCCCTGCTCCTGAAACAACTGGTGCCTGCGGCGCTGCCCCCAACCCACCAGGTGCTGGCGGACCTGCACCAGTTGATCCAGGGGTAAAGTTCAAGGTTCAAAGTTCAAAGTTAATGCAGATGAAAGGGTGCGCAGGGCGCACCATTACCCCAGCATTGCGGCGGGCGGGGACGCCCGCCCTACAACTTTTCATATTTTATGGGTGGGTCGAAGGCCCATGAAGGACTGTTCCGAAAAGTTTTTGGTGGCACCGGTATCTTACCGGTGCGGGTGCACAGGTTAAAAACCCGTGCCACCAATATTTTTCATGATTTATGAGTGGGCCGAAGGCCCATGAATGACTGATTAATAAAAAGATCAATCGCAACCTGTTATCCGGAAGCCGGCCGTGCGGTCCTGACCCCAGATTTTGGAGCCTGTAACATGCGCCTGAAGATTGCCGGAGGACGCCTTTATGATCCATCCTGCGGCTGGGACGGAGAGGCCGGAGACCTCTACATCCAGGACGGGCGCCTGGTGGGGCCGCTCTCCGAGGTGGACCGGGAGATCGAGGCCCGGGGGCAGGTGGTGACGCCGGCGGGGATTGAGCTCCGGGGACAGGTGGCCACCTACGGCCTGAACTTGATGCGCTTGATCAACGGCACGCCCCCCCTGTCGGAATGGGGGGAGAACTATGCCCTCCTGGGGTATACGCATGTCCACGAGCCGTTTTTGACGGCCTGGACCGCGGGCTACGTCCAGCGCCAGTTGGCGGGTCTGCCGGTGGTGGACACCTCCGCCTCCCTGGTTATCAACCTGCGGGAGGTGGACCTGTGGCTGCGATCCCCGGAGCACCTGCCGGAGGTGGCGCAAACCCTCTTGTATCTGTTGGAAGCGACCCGCTCTCTCAATTTCCGGGTGGTGGAACCCTTTGTCCGGTACCGGCAGGATTTTTATGCCTCCCGCACCATCGAACCGGAGGAGGCCCTGTCGCTTTTGACCGACCTGGCCCGGCTGGTAGGATTGCCCCTGGCCCTGGAAGCTTCTCCCGAGGTGCTGCGGGCCCGCCTGCCGGAGCCCGCTGCCTTCCATCTGGCCGCTCTGGGCCCGGCCCTGACGGACGATAGCCTGGTGGAAGCCGCCCTGGCCCACCTGGAGGCGGGCGCCACCGGGGATTTGGGGCTTATGTGCCCCCGACCTCGGGCCGGGCCGCGGCCGGTTCGCATGGACCTGGGGTGGTTTCGCCTCCTGGACCTCAACCCCCCGGTGGATGAAGCCGGGGGCAAAAGGGCCCTGGCCTTGGCCCTCTGCTGCCAGGACTCACCGGCGGCCTTTTCCGGGGCCGGCCTGGCCCAGGCGCCGGTGGCCGAATATCCCCGGCTGTTCTCCTGGCTGTGGGACCACGCCGCCCGCCGGCAGG
>Ga0307425_1001726_pt1 | contig 12739 bp, 10 predicted proteins | sample SalMarWE160330MG_FD_202152 | JGI IMG/M metagenome (GOLD analysis project Ga0307425, IMG submission 202152) | Salt marsh sediment microbial communities from the Plum Island Ecosystem LTER, Massachusetts, United States - WE1603-30 | ecosystem: Environmental > Aquatic > Marine > Intertidal zone >... | reverse complement strand
GCAATACGAAACCAATTGAAACGTTTGCGGCGGCGATTCATGCTCCACTTGCTACCCTTTAGATACATATTTTCATCTTACCATTCCGCCTAAAGGCACGCAAGCCAGCATTTCCTCCTCTAATTTGTTTCTTATGCTAGAATCAACCTATGCAGTTCGAGGTATTCACCCTCCTGCCCGAAATATTTCCCCCTTATCTGGATAGCAGCATCCTTCAGCGTGCCGGACAGCGTGGGCTGATATCCATCCAAATTCATAATATTCGCGACTACACCCATGATCGTCACAACATCACGGACGATACCCCATATGGCGGCGGCGGCGGTATGGTCATGAAACCGGAACCGGTTTTTGAAGCCATCGACTCAGTTCTAAGTCCTCAGCCCTCTTGCCCGGTTATCCTGCTCGATCCACAAGGACGGGTTTTCTCACAGAAAATCGCGGATGAGCTTTCCCGGTTTCCTCAAATTGCTCTCATCTGCGGAAGGTATGAGGGAATTGACGAACGCATCCGTGAGCATTTGGTGACTGATGAAATATCCGTTGGCGATTATGTCCTAACGGGTGGCGAATTGCCTGCGCTGATCGTGATCGATGCGGTTTCACGCCTCATTCCAGGCGTGCTGGGAGACCCGGATGGGGCAGCTGACGATTCGCATGCCACCGGCCTATTGGAATACCCGCACTACACACGCCCTCCAGAATACCGCGGCTGGGGTGTGCCACAGGTTCTACTTTCTGGCGACCATGGCAAAATTCGCCAGTGGCGCAGGGAACAGGCCCTACTACGCACATTGGCTCGGCGGCCAGATTTACTGAATACGGCGGAACTTAGCGAAAAGGATCGAAATTTTCTAGGGGCTCACGGATATCGATCGGATTGAAACCGGCTACTTGCATTAAGGAGAGGTCATGTCCGCTAAAAAATTTCCCTGGGGTAACACTTTTATACTTGGATTCGGTTTCCTTGGCATCAGCATTATCTGGCCGATCTTCAACCAATACATACCGTTATTTTTACAAGCCGGCAACCCTGAATTTGAACGCCAACTACTAGCACAGGGCAGGTCAATTCCAGAAATTGCCGGATTTGGGCTCGCCCCCAGTTTGGCGCTGTTTATTATGACATGGGACAACATCATCAATATGTTTGTGCAACCTTGGGTTGGGGCCAAGAGTGATCGGACCTGGAACCGCTTCGGCCGTCGAAAGCCCTGGATACTGATCGGCGCGCCATTCGCATTGCTTGCATTCATTTATATCCCTGTTGCTCAATCAATACTTGCGATCGCAATTTTTATCCTGATCACCAACTTCGGGATGGCTTTATTTCGCTCTCCGACTATCTCATGGCTGGGCGACCTGTTCGAGCCAAACGACCGCAGCAAGGCCAACGGTGTGATCAACTTAATGGGAGGCGTGGGCGGCTTGCTGGCATATTTTGGGGGAGGAATATTGTTCACTAGATTTGGTCGCGAAGCGCCATTTGTTGGGGGAGCCATTGCCATGTTGGTTGCGCTAACAGTCGCCTTGCTGTTTGTCAAAGAACCTGGCAAAATCACCCAGGAACATCCAGAAACACAAGTTGGTGTTTTGGATAACTTAAGAACAATTTTTAGGAACCCAGACAAGAGCGGGGCAATGGTATTAATTGGGATTTTGTTCTGGTTTATGGCATTCAATGCGCTTGAAACCGGGCTTTCCTCCTTTGCGGTATTTACACTGGGGATGCAAGCCGGCACGGCCTCCATTTATGCCGGACTGGTCACGATTTCATTCATCCTTTTTTCCGTTCCAGCCGGCTACCTTGGATCTCGTTTTGGGCGCGGACCGACGATTCGCTACGGATTATTAGGATTAGCACTCACCACATTGGCTGGTTATTTCATCATACAAAGCCCGGTCACGTTTGCAATCATCTTAATTCTTGCAGGTTTCTTATGGGCTATGGTTAATGTCAACAGCCTGCCTCTGGTTTATGATCATGGCGATGAGAAACGAATAGGGGCTTTCACCGGTCTGTATTATTTTTCATCACAACTGGCTGCGGTACTCGGTCCAACGCTTGGTGGCATCCTGGTAGACTCACTGGGAGATCAATATCGCTGGTTGTGGCTATTCAGCTTTGTGTTCATGTCGTTGGCATATCTGACCATGCGGGGACTGCGACAAAGTGAAACCAAGCCAAAGGGGGCTTGAACGCAGCCCACAGGTTCGGTTGTCTTGACAACCTATAACGAAAAATGTGACAAAAACCCAAGTTATTTGTCACATTTTTCACACTGGACTTGTCTTACATGTGATTAGACTGTATACTTTAGCAGAGTGGGGTTAAGATGGTATTTTTGGTGAACTTATGTAGAACTGTAAGGAGGTGATTTGCGACACGATAACCAATTCAAACCTAACTTGTTGAATGAATTCCATCCTTTAAGTCAAACAAAGAGGAGAAGTCAGATCATGCACAAGAAATTCTATTTCGTTTTAGCAGCGTTGATGGTGGCTGCAATGGTGCTCCCCGCCTGTGCGCCCGCTACTGCTGACTGCGCTAGCGCCGATGTATTCTGCGTTGGCCTGGTAACCGATGTAGGAAAGATCGACGACAAGTCCTTCAACCAGTCTGCCTGGGAAGGTGTCCAGCAGGCCAAGGAAGAAGGCATTGCGGATCAGGTGCAATATATCGAGACCACCGATTCCAAGGATTATGACAAGAACATTGCCACCTTTGCAGATGCTGGCTACGACGTGATTGTCACAGTTGGTTTTGGATTGGGTGAAGCCACCAATGCTGCCGCTGCGGCCTATCCTGATGTCGATTTCATCGGTGTGGATCAATTTGTAGAGTGGCCTTTCGATGACGATCCCAGCAACGACTTGGCGAACTTTGCCGGTCTGAACTTCCCCGAGGACAATGCAGGCTTCCTGGTCGGCGCGCTGGCTGCCATGATGACCAAGACAGGCAAGATCGGGTCTGTTTGCGGTACCGATGCAGTTCCTCCGGTGTGGCGCTATGGTGAAGGTTACCGAGCAGGCGCAGCCTATATTGATCCGTCGGTTGAAGTGTTCGTGGTTTACCACAACGACGTTGGTTTCGATAAAACCTTTCTCGATCCCGAATGGGGCGCTGCAACTGCCAACTCGATGATCGACCAGGGCGCGGACGTCATCTTCGGAGCCGGCGGCAAAACCGGCAACGGCGCCGTTACCGCTGCTGCGCAACGTGGTGTATACGCTGTTGGCGTTGACGCCGACCAGTACTACTCCTTGCCCGAGGCTGCTCCCCGTATGCTCTCCAGCGCCACCAAACTCATCACCCCGGGCGTCCTTGAAGGGATTAAAGCTGCCAAGGAAGGCAACCTCCCGAGCGGAAACTATTACGGTGATGCATCTTACGCTCCTTATCATGACCTGGAAAACGAAGTCCCGGCTGAAGTGGATGCTAAAATGCAGGAGATCGCTGCTGCTCTGATAGACGGAAGCCTCAAGACCAACGTGCCCCCCGTCAAGCCGTAAAGTTTTCTCTTTTGAATGCAAAAGGGGAAAGGGAAATCCCTTTCCCCTTTTTGTCACACCAAAAGTAGAGAGTAATAATGCAATCAAACGAAGAGCAAAATAATTCTCGCGAGAATCCTGTCAAGAAGCTCTTGAAAACAGCAGGCAATACAATGTTGGTGCCATTCCTGGCTGTATTGACCGCACTCATTGTCGGCGGGGTTGTGATTGCGATGGTAGGCGGCAACCCATTCTATGCTTACCTGGGATTATTTCAGGGTGCCTTCGGTTCGGCCAAAGCCTGGAGTGAAACCGCGGTTTGGGCCTCCCCATACATATTTGCCGGATTGGCTGTAGCCCTGGCTTTCAAAGGCGGCTTGTTTAACATCGGCGCTGAAGGGCAATTGGCTCTCGGTGCTGTTGTCGCTGCCTGGATTGGTTATGCCCTCCCCGATATGCTCGGGGTATCACTTCCCACCATCGTTCACCTTCCGCTGGCCATTGGCCTTGGAATTCTCGCAGGCGCCTTATGGGGTGCCATTCCAGGCGCACTTAAGGCTTATACCGGAGGGCATGAGGTCATCAACACGATCATGATGAACTATATTGCTCTTAATATGGTTTCCTTCCTGCTCAATGGCCCCATGAAAGATAAAAGCCCTGGCAACGTCATCGCGCGCACACCTGAGATCGCTGAAAGCGCTCGCTTTACTCCCATCTTTGAAGGCTTCCGTCTTCACTGGGGCTTTGTGCTGGCCTTGATCGTGGCAGTCGTGGTCTGGTGGTTGCTGTGGAAGACCACTCTGGGCTTTGAAATTCGCACGGTGGGTTCCAACCCGGATGCGGCCAAATACGCCGGCATCAACGTCAAGCGCACCATCATCCTGACCATGACCCTGTCCGGCTTGCTGGCAGGACTGGCTGGCGTTATCGAAGTTACAGGATTGAATTACCGCCACGAACTCGGCTTTTCGGTCGGCTACGGTTTCGACGCGATTGCCATCGCCCTGCTGGGGAAGACACACCCGTTAGGAGTTGTTCTGGCAGCCATCTTGTTCGCCGGGATGCGCAACGGCGGGACCCGCATGCAGTTCCTGACCCAGATCCCGGTGGATGTTATCTCGGTCATCCAGGGGCTGATCCTGCTCTTCGTAGCAGCAGACGCCATCATTCGCTACATCTATCGTATTCGGGCACGTGAAGAACGCCTGGTACTGACGCGCGGGTGGGGAGGTTGACATGGACTGGCGACGATTTAGTGTCATTGCTCTGGTAATCGCAATTCTGTTTACCGTGGTGCTCCTGATTGGACAAGCCCGGGATGAACCGCTGGTCATTATTACCAGCCTGATGGCAACCACTATCGCTGTAGCCACACCACTTACATTGGGGGCACTGAGCGGAATCTTCTGTGAACGTGCTGGGGTGGTCAACATCGGCATCGAAGGTATGATGCTGGGAGCCGCTTTTTTTGGCTGGTTGGCAGCCATCTACATGAACACAATTTTTGAAATGCCCCCTCTTCTTAGCCTGATAGTTGGAGTCATAGGTGCCATACTTACCGGCGGTCTGTTTGCTTTATTGCACGCAGTGCTTTCGATCACTTACAAAGTCGACCAGATCATCGGCGGAACGGTCATCAACATCCTGGCGATTGGGATAACAGGTTTCTTGAATCGCCAATTATTCTTCGAATCGGGCAGTATTTTTGGAGGAAATGTGCCGCACGCGCCAGGTGTGTTGCCGCGTATCCAGATACCGTTCCTGGTTAATATCCCGGTAGTGGGGCGAATCTTCGAACAGCAGCCGGTCGCGATTTCAGCGATTTTGCTGGTCATCATCTCGCACTACGTGCTCTTCCACACGCGGTGGGGCCTGCGGACACGCGCGGTCGGCGAGCACCCAAAAGCTGCCGACACGGTGGGCATCAACGTGGCATTTATGCGATATGCCAACGTCGTCATCGGTGGATTCTTGGCTGGCCTGGGTGGAGCCTACTTCACGCTGGAATCTGTACCTTCTTTTGAGCCACTCCTCACAAATGGTCGTGGGTTCATCTCTCTAGCCGCCATGATCTTCGGCAACTGGTCCCCATTTGGGGCTTGGGCAGCTGCGCTGGTTTTTGGCGCATCCCAGGCCTTCCAGATCAAACTGCAACTCTTCCGCGATGTGATTCCGGCGCAGTGGGCCTTCCTGCAAAATTCTTACATTGTGGGGTTGACCCCCTACATCCTGACCATGCTGATCCTGACCGGCATTGTCGGCAAGACCATCCCCCCTGCCGCAGATGGCGTCCCGTACGAGAAATAGGAGGACAACATGACAGATGATAATATCGTCCTCCAGGCAAAAGGGATCACCAAACGCTTTCCCGGTGTGCTGGCCAATGACAAAGTAGACTTCGACCTAAAAAAGGGCGAGATCCATGTACTGCTGGGTGAGAACGGCGCCGGAAAAACTACCTTGATGAACATCCTGTATGGACTTTACAACCAGGATGAAGGCGAGATACTTGTCAACGGCAAGGCCGTAAAAGTCGACACTCCAAATGACTCGATTGCACTGGGCATCGGCATGGTGCACCAGCACTTCATGCTCATCCCAGTCTTCACGGTGGCGGAAAACATCATGCTCGGCGACGAAACTACCAAACGTGGCATGCTGGATCGCCAAGCTGTTTCAACTAGAGTGAAAGACCTTTCGCATCAACACGGCCTGGCTGTTAATCCCGAAGCCCTGGTCGGGCAGTTACCCGTGGGTGCTCAACAGCGCGTCGAGATCGTTAAAACGCTCTATCGTAACGCGCAAATCCTCATCCTCGATGAACCAACTGCCGTGCTCACACCGCAGGAGGCCGACGAATTATTCGTCATCATGCGAGGACTGACCGAACGCGGTGTCTCGATCATCTTCATCACTCACAAGCTGAAAGAAGTTTTGGCTGTCTCAGATCGGATTACCGTCATGCGTGCAGGACGTGTGGTTGGCACAGTCACTCCAAAGCAAACCAACCAGGCCAAGCTGGCATCTATGATGGTAGGCCGCGAAGTCATTCTCAAGGTACAGAAAGGTAAAGCCAAGCCCAAAGAACAAATTCTCAACGTGGAGAACCTGCATGCGATCGACAACCGCGGGCTGGAATCTTTACGTGGCGTCTCATTTGAAGTACGCGCTGGCGAGGTGTTGGGCATCGCCGGAGTACAGGGCAACGGCCAGACCGAATTGGCCGAGGCGCTCACTGGGCTTCGCTCAACCAAGAGTGGCCAGGTTACGCTGATGAGCACAGACGTCACTGGCAAAACCCCGCGGCCAATTATCGAAACTGGTCTGGCGCACATCCCGGAAGATCGCCAAAAACATGGTTTAGTGCTCAGCTACACTGTGGCCGACAATCTGGTGCTGTGCAATTACTACCTGCCCCCTTTTGCAAGAGGGATGGTCCTCCAACAGGAAGCCGTGGATACCAACGCTCGCAGACTGATCGAAGAATATGACGTACGCACTCCCTCGCCTTACGTTCCCACTTCCAAGCTCTCGGGCGGAAACCAGCAAAAGGTCATCGTGGCGCGCGAACTCAGCCGCGACATCAAGCTGCTTGTGGCTTCCCAACCCACACGCGGATTGGATGTAGGTTCTATTGAATACATCCACAAGCAAATCATTGCAATGCGTGATCGGGGTATCGGGGTATTGCTTATCTCTGCCGAATTGGATGAAATCATGGCCCTTTCTGACCGTATTGCTGTCATGTACAGGGGAAAGATCGTCGCAACTGTTCCTGCTTCAGAAGCCACTCGTGAAAAGCTGGGCTTATGGATGGCTGGATCAGGCATTGATTAATCCGCGTGCACAAAGAATTTCAGAAAAAAACGGGAGCGACATGCTCCCGTTTTTTTCACCAGGATGGGGGGTATTCACATAACCACTTTTTTACAGCCTGCGATACAATAGGAAGAAGTAAACCCCAGGAGGAAGAGAGTATGTTTACGAAAACCCATCGTGTACCCACCTTCTTGACCTTTATCCTTGCCCTGGTCCTGGCAGGCTGCAATTTACCCTCCAACTCTACGGAATCAGAAGGCGCAAATGCAGTCCTCACCGCCGCTGCACAGACCGTTGAAGCGAATTTGACCGAAGCATCTGTGCTTAATCCACCCACCGTCCCCCCCCCGGTCACTGACACACCACCCTTAACCACCGCAATACCATCGGCCACTTTCCAACCCCTCACCCCAACCGCCACACCACTATGTGACTTGGCATCATATGTCAATGACGTGACTGTCCCGGATGGGACTGAGTTTCAGCCGAACGAAAACTTCACAAAAACCTGGCGGCTGAGAAACATTGGTGTTTGCACATGGAGCGGCTATTCACTTGTCTTCGACTCTGGCGATGCCATGAGTGGTCCTGCCTCCTCCCCCATCGGATCGGTATCACCCGGACAGGAAGTGGATATTTCTGTCAATCTAAATGCGCCAGGATCAGATGGTTCTTACCGCGGTTATTGGCGGATTAAAAATGCATCGGGCGTATTGATCCCGGTAGCTAGCGGCTATCAGGGGAAATCCTTTTTTGTCGACATCAAAGTAAAGACCCCACCTCCGGCCAGCACAACCATTTCACTAAATGCCACAGGGGGATCGGAGGGCGGGACAGTTTATGAACCTGCTTCGGGCCTGTCGCCGGTATTGGGAAGCATACTGGCAGGCGACATTGCCGCCGATTTTCTAGCGCGAGGGTATATGAGCTTCGATATCTCTGCATTAAGTGGGAAAACTATCGTAAGCGCCATGTTGGACCTCAGCAGTTGTTCTCCGCTCAACAACCCATTCACTGACTTGTCTGGCATCTGGGTAGGCGAATTGCAATATGGGCTTCCCTTGGACCAGTCCGACTACAACATTTCTGGCACTGGCATCATCAAGCTTACTTCGTCACCCGGCAGCGCTATTGACGTGAAATCTTACGTGCAAACCCGTGTCACTGAGGGTAAAAGTCGATTCCAAATCCGGTTGCATCCAGCTGCAGGAAACAGCGATGGGGATGGTCAATCGGATTATGTCCTTTGCGGAGCTACTTCACCTAAATTGACAATCACCTATCAACCTTGATTGGTAAACGGGAAATTAATATCAATAGTCACGACATTGGTTAAATGGAGATATCAATAATGCTTACTATCAACATTCGTGTGGCCATCCTCTTTACACTGGTTTTTGTGCTGGGCGCTTGCAATCTACCTTCCAGCTCCAATGCTACGAACAACGCTCAGGCTGTGTTGACCGCTGCCGCCCAAACCGTCGAAGCAAACCTAACCCAATCAGAGCTTTTCAATCCAACCGCTATACCTATGCAGGTCACGAATACGCCCTCCCAGGTCACGCCTACTCTGGGTTCTCCTGCGACAAGCATTCCACCTGTTGCCACCGCCACGCAAGACTGCGATGATGCGGATTTCATTGCGGACATTACCATTCCAGATGGGACCACGTTGAACAAAAACGAATCCTTCACAAAGACCTGGCGACTGAAGAATACCGGCACCTGCTCCTGGACCCCCTCCTACGTTATTGCATTCAGCAGCGGTGACTCCATGAGTGGACCGGTCACCCAGGCTCTGACCGGTAACGTGAACCCCGGGCAGACAGTGGACCTGTCCATTAATCTCAAAGCTCCCGACTCCAATGGAAGTTATAAGGGTTGGTGGGGTTTGCGTAACGGCACCGGGGTAATGTTTGCCCAATTCTATGTGGACATTAAAGTTAGCGGCGGTGGAGGGGGAGGCCCCTTTGCTGTCACAAGCGTGAATTTTACGGTAACAACTTGGAACGACGGCTCGCACACGAATTGCCCGAAGGTCGTTGCCAACATTACCACAAATGGGGATGGCAACGTCACATATAAATGGACTCGTTCGGATAACCCAATCACCCCAACCAAATCGCTCGACTTTGCATCGGCGGGAACCCAATCCGTTTCATATGAATGGGCTCTCGGCTCTGGTGCCCCTCCAAATACTTACTGGGTGGGCCTATACATCGACAATCCAAATCATCAAGACTTTGGACATGTCAATGTAACAAAATGCACCGTGCCTTAAACGAGCCGCACTGAAAATCGAAAAACGCCCGGTTCGACCGGGCGTTTTTTATAAGCATCTTCTCATGTCAAAGCGGTATAATCTTGCCAGCAATTTCTGAAAATTGCCGAAAGGAATAAGAATGAAAAGAAACGAAAAGTTGGTCTTTCTCTCCATTCTGATGGGCCTGGCGGTTGTCCTGGCAGCTTGCGGCGGAAACGCAGCCGAAAACGATACGATCGCCACCGCGGTCGCCATGACCGTATCTGCCAGGGATACCCAGCAGGCGCTAGCCTCTCCAACGATTACCCCTGCCGGAGCGGAACTTATACCATCCCCTGTGAGCATTCCGACCCTGACATTACCGGCTCCCGCCACGTTTTCACCGCCAACCGCGCCCGCCGGCGCCACCGGTGCAGGCGGGGATTCATGCCTGAAAGCCGAGTGGGTTGCAGATATAACCATCCCGGATGGGCAGATCATGCAGCCAGGCGAGAATTTCTGGAAGACCTGGCGCATCAAAAACAGCGGTTCCTGCACCTGGGATTCTACATATAAGATCGTATACTCCAGCGGTAACCTGATGGGCGGCCTGTACGAATACCCGTTTCCCGGGGTGGCCGGACCCGGCGATGAGATCGACATCTCCATTTACATGAAGGCTCCCTCGGAAAACGGCACGGTTAGAAGCAACTGGATGTTCCAGTCCCCCTGGGGTGGCACTTTTGGTCTTGGCGAATATAGCGATCCCTTCTACGTCCAGGTAAACGTGAGCGATGACACAAATCCCAATTTCGGGGTTACAAACGTGAGCTACAATATCGTACGCGACCCTCCTGTCGGTTGCTATACCAATCAATGGTATTACGTGAATGCTACCATCACGACCAACGGCCCAGTCACAATCCAGTACCAATGGCTACAAAAGGATGGAAACAACAGCGGGATCAAAACGCTGAAGTTTACCAAGGCCGATTCCATCACACTTACCCGCGAGTGGAAGCTCCATTTGGCTGATTCGCCAGGCGAAAAGTGGATGCAAATCATCATTCACGATCCCGAGTACCATGAGTATCCGAAAGCAACCTGGATCTTTGATTGCCAGTAAGCCATAAAGGTTAACTGAATAGCCGGGGTTCCGACCTCGGCTTTTTTAATAGGAACTTTGTACCGGTAGAAACCGTCATTCACAATGAAAATATGCTATGCTTTGAAAAGCGTTGGAGGTTGCTATGACGAAACAAAGCAGACTTTTATTCTGGTTGACGATTTTGATCCTTCCTGCCCTGGCATGCAATCTTACCGGCTCTCAAACGGCAGATGCTGCAGCGACGCTCAATCCGCTCTATACAGCCGCAGCGCAAACCCTGGAGGCCATGGCTTCGCTTGGTACAACGACACCAGGATCATTTCCTCCAGTTGATGCATTTGCGACTACCACTCCAACTCTATCCTTCGAAAACCCGTCGGCTCCGCAATCAGTCAACCTTTGCCATGCGGCCGCCTTCATTAAGGACGTCACGATTCCTGATGGCTCTGTCCTGACATCCGGAACGGCATTTACAAAAACCTGGCGCTTAAAAAATGTGGGGACCTGCTCCTGGTCAACATCTTATGCATTGGTATTTGTGAATGGAGATGGGCTGAACGGCCCGACTTCCGTAAATCTTTCTAAGGTTGTTAATCCAGGAGATCTGGTTGACCTTTCAGTCAATCTAAATACCCCCACCAAAAGCGGGCATTATCGAGGCTTTTGGAAACTGCGAACCAATTCGGGAGTACTCTTTGGAATTGGGACACAGGCTGATACCGCCTTCTGGGTGGACATCAATGTAAGCGGGCCTGAGTTCGTTGCTTATGACTTTGTGGCGAGGGCATGTGAGGCAGCATGGAAATATAACAATGGCAGTTTGCCCTGCCCCGGAATGGAGGAAGATGATCGCGGATATGTAATCGCGCTTTCAAGCCCTCGCATGGAGGACGGCACAATTGTAAAACAACCCGGCTTGTTGACAGTTCCAAAACACACTGCCAACGGCTTCATCCAGGGCAGATACCCGGCCATGAAGATCTATGCTGGCGATCACTTTCTCGCAAAAGTAAATTGCCAATATAAGGCAAATACTTGCGATGTGCTTTTTCGTCTTGATTACCGGATTGGCAACAGCCAAATAAAGACGTTCAAGGAATGGCACGAAGTCTACGAGGGCGATTATTATCCTGTTGACCTGGATCTGAGCGCATTATCAGGTGAAAACGTGAGGTTCTTCCTGACGGTGCTGGCCAACAACTCCAAAGGGAAAGATTACGGGCTTTGGTTATCGCCACGAATTGTTCGCCAGGGAACGCCACCTCCCACTCAGACGGCTTCAAAGACACCCACCAATACACCTACGCCGACCAGCACGACCAGCATGACCCCAACGCCAACTATGACTGATACTCCAACAGCCACCCCATGAGACTCGAAAGTATGAACCCAACAGCTTTGCAATCCCTTACCGGCTAGTTGGCAGGGGTGTTGCAGGCGACTCCTTTCAAACAGCAAGGTGCGTTATAATGTGTTCGTGTCATGATACCAATTGGTACAGACAATAATTTGGAGGTTTCGGATGAGAGTCACTCAACCATCAATACGGATCATCCTAATCACTACATTACTCTTCCTTTCTGGCTGCAACATTGGGCAACAACCTGAACCGACCCCCGATGTAGGCCTGATCTTTACAGAAGCCGCACAGACAGTTTCGGCCCAGTTTTCCATCCAGCTTACACAAACTGCGCTGGCTGCTCCCAGCCCCACCCAATCCCCCACGGCTACCAGCATCCCAACTTTTGCGGTAAACGGATCCCCGATCAGCCCACAAACGACCCTGCTGTCACCACTTGGAACACCATTAGGGACATTCGCACCCCTGTCGTCGCCAACTCCAATAGGGGCGCTGGCAACACAAGCCGGGCCACAATGCAACGACTCTGCTTTTATTACAGATGTCACCTACCCGGATGGGCAGGTTGTTAATGAAAATAAGAATATCGAGAAAATCTGGCGTATCCAAAATACGGGCACCTGTACCTGGGATGACGGATATGCTCTTGTGCATGTGACAGGAAGCGCATTATCCGGAAAAGCCTGGGAGATCAAATCGAAAAAGGATTTTGTCG
>Ga0307425_1001725_pt1 | contig 12739 bp, 15 predicted proteins | sample SalMarWE160330MG_FD_202152 | JGI IMG/M metagenome (GOLD analysis project Ga0307425, IMG submission 202152) | Salt marsh sediment microbial communities from the Plum Island Ecosystem LTER, Massachusetts, United States - WE1603-30 | ecosystem: Environmental > Aquatic > Marine > Intertidal zone >... | reverse complement strand
TGCTCGATATGGTCAAAAAGCACAAAATCCAGCCGGTCATCGACGAAGTGTTCGCCCTGAGCGACGGCAATAAGGCGTTCGAGAAAATGAACGTCTCATCGCAGTTCGGTAAACTCGTGCTGCGGGTAAGTGACAAATAACAAAAGAGAAGAAGGTTCAAAAATGGACGGTACAGGCGATCGATTCCAGCGTGAAACGAAGTACGACCCGGGAAAAATGTCCGGCCACAGGCTCGACTGGGCAGCAAAGCCGGATTTGTATAAGGAGTATCCTCATGCTCAGAAGATCGAGCTGCCGGCGTTCGAGCCGGGCCAGCCCATGAGCCTGGATAAAACGCTGCGGCAGAGAAAGAGCGTTCGCGATTACCAGGACAGGCCAATCAGTATGGGCCAGCTCGCGCATTTGCTATGGGCATCGACCGGCATTCAGCGAATCGAGGACGGCTACGAATTCCGCACGGCACCTTCAGCGGGCGCCCTGTATCCGATAGAGACCTACGTGGTCGCCAATAACGTCAAGTCCCTGGAGCCCGGCGCCTATCATTATGCAATCCGGGCTCATCAGCTCGAACAATTAGAGCAGCGTGACCTCCGGCGGCAAATCGCAGCCGCGGCCCTCGGTCAGGGAATGTGCGCTACAGCCGCGGTGGTCTTTATCTGGACCGCGGTATTCGAACGCTCCAAATGGAAGTACGGCCAGCGGGCGTACCGTTATATCTATCTCGACGCCGGCCATATCGCCGAGAATCTCGCTTTAGCGGCTGTTAGCCTGAACCTCGGCACCTGCGAGATCGGCGCCCTCTACGACAACCATGTAAACGCCATCATCGGCATAGACGGCACCGAAGAAAGCACAATCTGCATGGCCGCCGTCGGCATCCCCCAGTAAAGGTAAACGCGATTGTCACACAGGAACCGAACATCCCCCGGTTAAAATTTCTCATTTTCAGGCAATTTCCTATATAGGAAATATGGCTTTTTTAGGAAAATGCCTGGTTTTATGATGTAAAATTGATTTTTTCGTAGATTTTTATTACATTTGATTATGTCCGGATTAGGTATTAGGAATGATAGATGCGTGATATGGATGAGCTTTTTGCCGCACTTGGTCGGTCGAAGTTTCGCAGCCGGTTTCGGCTTTCCGGCAAGGAAGCGGAGTATCTCAGGGATAAGGGCCTGGCGACAATCCTCCAGCACGCCCGGGATTTTGTGAAAAAGCGGCTGGCTGATGCCGAGCCGGCTAATGACGGCAAACAGACGCCTATGAGGAACTATCCGGTATTTGTCGCTCAGCATGCAACCGGGACCTGTTGCCGGGGTTGCCTGGCCAAATGGCACGGCATCCCGAAGGGCAGGCCGCTCACGCAGGAACAGATAGACTATATCGTCGAGGTTCTCAGGCGCTGGCTGGCCGGGCAGAACACTCAGCAGCAGGCTTACCGCCGGGAATGACTTTGCTGAATATTGTCCGAAAAAAACCTTTGCATTCGAACGCCGGGCACCTATACTGGATTTTTATAAGACAGGAAAATGTAGCTTGAAGGAGTTCTGTGAAAGACTAAGACGATGGATACGAAGCAGGGAAGGAGTCCTAAAGTAGTCGTAATCGGCGGCACGTATGTTGATATGGCGATACGCTGCGGCCAAATACCAACACCCGGGCAGAGCGTGACCGGTTCCGCTCTTTCATACACAACCACCGGTCCGGGGCCTAATCAAGCTGTTGAAGCTGCGTTGTGCGGCTGCGATGTGCACCTAATAAGCAAAGTGGGCGGAGATCCCTTTGCTCAAATGACCCGGAACATTCTGACCGAGTACAAAGTCGGTACGGAATATGTCTACACGGCCGAAGCCAAAAACACCGGCGTTATCGTCACGTTCGTGAACGCCAAAGGCGAAAACGCATCCTGTTATTATCCCGGCGCCAACAGCGCCTTACAGGCCCTGGATATCACCGAAGCCGAACAAATAATATCTGAGGCCGACGTCTGTTTGATTCACGGCCAGTTGCCACAGGAAGCGATCATCAGTGCCCTTCGCTGCGCCGAATTGTACGGCGTTAAAGTCATCCTCAATCCTGCCAGACCGCTGGAGCAGCAGGACCAGACAACCAGCGATCTACCCATCGAATATTTCAAAGCAAATATTCTGATTCCGAACCTCTATGAGGCAGCTGAGATTACCGAGCAGTCAGCGGCAAACATTCGTACCGCCAAGCTAATCGGCTCGGACCTGGTCGCCCGCGGCGTGGACTACGCCGTCATTACAATGGGCAGGCGAGGCTGCATGGTCGTGGACAGAAACAATGCCGATCATATTCCCGCGTTCGAAATCGAACTTGTCGACCACACCGGCCGGGGAGATGCTTTTGCAGGAGCATTGGCCGCTTATTGTGCCGTCGAAAATGATGTACGAGCGGCGGTAAAGTTTGCCTCGGCAGCCGGAGCACTGGCCTGCACAAAATTCGGTTCAATCGAAGCGCTGCCAACGAAAGCTGATATTATAGAGTTGCTGCAAAAAGAAGACATCGGTTAACAGTAACGTACGGGTCTGTACGTAACTCTCAGTCCTTTGGTTTGATAAGCAGATACTGTGGACTTTGTTCGGCGCGTATGTTCAGGTGTTCTGTTTTCCAGTTGATGATGACTTTGGCGCCGTAGATGTCGACGAGGGTGACCTCGGTCGGATCTATCGGCAAAGTGACATTGTGCTTCGCGCCCAGGGTCCAGAAGGCAACCGCCTCGCGATTGCCGCTAGTCAGCTTGAAGGCAAAGTCATTTTCATTGCCGAGATTGAGTTTCTGCTGGATCGAATAGCCGGCAAGAGTCGATGACAGAACCTTAGCGGCAAGATACGCCGCCTTGGGATTCAGGTCATGTTTGACCGTTCCGAATTGATGCTCCCGCTCGTTGGGGTCCGTGCCGTCGTTCTTCCAGTCATACCAGATGCTGACTGGGATTTTCTGATATGAGTTTGTCAGGAACATCCGCACCAGGTAATCGGCCTGCTGCTGTTCGGTCAGGCTGGATTTGTCCCAGTTGATGTTCGAGTATCCCCACTCACCGGAGATGACGGGGATCTGTTTTCCCGCCGGGGCGTAACGCGCGATTAGTCCGCGGAGTTTGGCGTAGTCCTGGATTACCGTCTCCGGAGGTTGCGAGCGGTATGGATGGACGCTGAGGACATCAATCCACTTAAGAAGGCCATTTTTGAAACAGCCCTCGAACCATCCAAGGGGTATCTGCGAAGTAGCGCCGGCAAGAACCTGGCCGCTCGGATCGGCTTGTCTTACACGTGGAGCGACCGCCTCGACAAGCTTGCTGTAATCATCCATGCTGGGCTGCGGGCGCCAGAACTGCTCGATGTTCGCTTCATTCCATACTTCCCAAAGGATTCCTTTGCCGGCGTATCTGTTAGCGGCAGCTTCGGCAAAATCTGCGAACGCTTTACGCCCGGCTTCGGTGCGGACTGACCTGTCCGATTCGTACAGCTCGTTGCTGTAGTCGAGAATATACAGGACACGAATGCCGAGTTCTTCGCATCCGAGAGTTAAAGAGTCGTAGCCCGATCCCTTGAAATCGTAGACGCCTTTGGTCCGCTCGATGCGCGACCAGGCAAGGTCCATTCGAATAAACTTGAATCCTGCATTGGCGATCATTTTAAGATCTCGCGGCAGGCCTGTGAAGTGGATATTGACGCCGATGCCGTCGGATATGGCCGGACCCGGCAGCGATTCGGCGCCCATAACCGCAGGCGGAAAAGCTCCGATGAGCAGAAACAGAACCGCCGTGAAGAAAAACAAAAGCCGAATATGCAAAAATGAGCGAGGAGAAATGTATTCTGTCTTCTGCAACCTGTATTCTGTATTTGGACTCATCTTCTACCTTTCAACTACGATTAGCCCGCCCGACGCCCACAGTGGCGAGCGATATAGCAGGATCGGTCCGCGAACTGCCATTTCCGCGTAAGCAGATTCTTGAACCGGCAATAATATACAACAGATGCGCAGATATGTCAAACACCAAGCCGGTCACTCAGAAAAGAGATGGAGTTGCCTGGTGAGCCGCCTTGCAGAAGGATGCTGAAAAAGAATGATCGTGAGTTAAAATAGACAAAAATACAACAGATTTTCAACCAAAAGCGTGGGTAGCTGAAAACTAAAATCGGAAATTTGAAAAAATTTTTTATTGCATACCACTCAAGGGCTTATAGCAAAATCACTGTCTACAATTTTGTAGATTTTCGCATCAAACGCGCAGGTAGCTCCAATTATGGGGGGCGATGATATTCGCCCGGCGGAGCCGACGGCAAGGCGAAGCTGCCCAAAGCTGGCCCGGTTGACTCAAAAGTGAATATGTGCCACCGTGTTGTCATTCTGAGCGGAACATAAGTGGAGCAAAGAATCTCAACGCCTCTGAATAATTGACTGATACTTAATACAACACCACCAGCTTCGAGATCCTTCGCTTCGCTCAGGATGACAAAAGGAAGCGGAGAAAGGATGACAAGTAGCCAAGGCGTGACAATTGAATACGGGAGAGTAAAGCATGGGATTTGAACTTGATATATTCGAAGATAAGTCACTCGAAAGCGATTACCTTGAGTGGCTCATCGATACGCAGTCGGTCGATATCCAGAAACACTTCGGGCGGCTGTGGGATTACTATGCCAACCCGAAGGTCGAGACGGCCGGTTCCGCTGCGGCCGACAGGAAGGTAAACGAATCCGGGCGTTGTTACGTGCAGGCTCAGGAATACGGCCTGCCGGCAAGAATCACCGGACTTATGCACACCGGCCGGGCGGGAATCTTCGGCGCAAGGCCCGTCAACGAAGTGCAGCGAAAAGAGGTTGTCATCGAGAACGACATCGCATGGCGGATCAACGCGGCGGTCGATTTCCTGTTCGGCAAGCCCATAACATTCGTTTCCAAATCGCCGGATGAGCTAAAAAGTGCAGAAATCCAAAGCATCTTAAAGGCATTGTTCGCGGCTAACGGCGATATCGGATTCTTTCAGGACATGGCGGTGCTCGGAAGTGTCTACGGCTTTGTCGATTGTTTCGTCAGGCCTGGCGATAAAATCATCGAACGCATCACTTCTTCCTCCTCACAAACCCTCTCAGCGGACCGATGCTACGCGGGGTCCCTCGATGATGTGCTGCAGTTCGCGCAGACAATCGAACTTGAACTGATCGAGGCGCCAAGAGCACTGCCTGTCCTGGAAGAAAACGATTACAAAAAGATACAGTATTATGTGCAGCACTTCGGGCAGAAGAAAAACACCCTGAGCAGGAAGAACTCGTTTCTTGCAAGACTCCTTTCGAGCGGCACACAGGCCGGCGACAATCGCAGGGTAGTAGCCGTCACCGAGATCACCTCGGCGAATGCATGGCAGCGATACGAAGACAAGCAACTCGTCGCCGAGGGCCTGATGCCGTGGGGCTTCTTGCCGGTCGTGCATATCCAGAACATCGCTCAGCCGTACTACTACGAAGGTATAAGCGACGTCGAGCCGCTTGTCCCGCTGCAGGATGAGCTGAACACCCGGCTGAGCGATCGGGCCAGCAGAATAACGTTCCAGTCGTTCAAGATGTACTTGGGTAAAGGGATCGAAGGCTTTGAAGACAAGCCTGTGTCGCCTGGCAGAATGTGGTACACCGATAATCCCGAAGCATCAATTGAGGAGTTCGGCGGCGATGCCGCCACGCCCAGCGAGGCTTTGCACATCGCCGAGATACGCGAAGCGATGGACAAGGTCAGTGCCGTCACGCCGCTCGTAGCCGGTGTGCTGAAGAACAAGCTCGGCAACCTGACCAGCGCGGTGGCCCTTCGTTTGACGCTGATGGGGATGCTCTCGAAAAACGACCGCAAACGATTCACCTACAGCGAAGGCTTAAGGAAAATCTGCCGTATGGTCCTGGGGATACTAGATAAGGCCAACATCTACAAAACCGATGAGGCGGACCGTGACGTTGAGATTATTTTTCCAAGCCCACTGCCGGAGAATACGATGGAAAAATTAAAAGAGGCCCAGGTCAAGAAAGAGCTGGGCGTGCCGTCTGAGCAGGTGCTCAGAGAATTAGGATACGAGAAATCATAGAAGGGGCCCCATTTTGCAAACCGATCGCAAAATGGGAATCCGAACAGAAAGGGAGAGTTTATGAGTCCGATTGAGACACAGGATATGTTGTCAGAAGACATAACGCTGACAAGTGATAATGACAGTACAAAGCTTGTTCCAGTGGCCGAATCCATCCGCTACCGCAAGCGGGCACAGAGTGCCGAGAAGAAAATCGAAACTTTGACCGAGCAGTTGGCTCAGGCAAACTCGCAAAAGGCGGAGCTGTCCGGGCAGTTGAGTGACATTCAGACCGAACAGAAGCTGATGCGGCAGTTAGCTGCTGCCGGGGCTGTCGATCTGGAAACGGCTGTACTGATTGCCAGGGCCAGAATGCAGGACAAAGACGATACGGATGTGACAGGCGTAATAGAGCAGTTGAAGAAGGAAAAGCAATTTCTGTTCGCCGCCGGCAGTCCTGGCGCAGCGCCAATGAAAACCGCCGGCGCAAGAGACAGGGTGACAAACAACCAGACACTGCTCGAAAGAGCGGCGAAAAAAGCTGCAACAACCGGCAACCGAACGGATTTGCACGAGTATCTGAAACTGCGAAGAAACTATTTGTAGTAAGTTAAAACCAAGGAATATTTAGCCCCCGGTCTCACCGGGGATTCAGAAAGGGAGAATAACAAATGGCATTTACAGGAAAAGCAACGTATTCCGCAGGTACGACCCTGCCGGAGCTGGCAGAGGATGTCTCGGATCTGGTCGGCATAGTCACACCTTTTGAGACGCCTTTACTGAACGCTCTTGGCGATCCGATGCGCGAGGCAACCAGCACGCATCACGAATGGCTCGAAGACGAGCTTCTGCCCAATAAGGACGCCGTCAACGACAGCACGTTTAGCGACCCAAGCGCCGACACCGACTTTGTCGTCGACAACGGCAGCCGGTTCCGCATCGGCGATCAGATTCAGATCGAAGGCAGCAAGGAATTGATGCTGGTGACCGGCATCAGCACAAACACGCTTACGATAGTTCGCGGCTACGCCGGCACTACGCCCGAAAACCTCGCCGACAATCAGGTGATCAACATTCTTGGCAACGCAGCACTCGAAGGCGCCGACAAGCCCGCCGCGAGGTTCACCAACCGCAGCCGGTGCGGCAACTACACGCAGATATTCACCGCCGCGGTCGAAGTCAGCGGCACGGACATGGCCGCCAGCCAACTCGGTCTTGCCGACGAATTTGACAATCAAAAGCAGTCACGCCTGCGGGAGCTGGTTCGCGATCTGGAAAACACCGTCATCAACGCCGGCCGGCCCGTCAGCAATCCCGAAGGCAGCGGCTCAGTCAGACGGTCAATGAAGGGAATTATCCAGCACCTCTCGACGAACCTTTTCCACACGGGAGACAGCGGTTTTCCAAGCGGCACCGATCTCGACGAGGCGAAGATTAACTATGTGCTCAGGAAAATCTGGGAAAACAGCAGCGGCAATGTGAACCTTATCGTTGTCGGCGGCTTCCAGAAACGAAAGATCAACGCATTTTGTTCCGACAGCCGGGCGTACACTGCCAATGACACAACCTTCACCGATATGATCGGTATTTACGAAAGCGACTTCGGCGTCTGCAAAATTGTCACCACACGCTGGATGCCTAAGGATGCAGCGCTGCTACTGGATTCATCGCGCATCAACGTGCTGCCTTTGGCCGGGCGAAGCTTTCACTTCAAGCCACTGGCCAGCAGCGGCGACTACGAGTGCGGGCAATTGATCGGCGAATATACCGTGGAGCTAAAAAACGAAGCGGCGCACGGTTTGATTCACAATCTAAGCACCAGCTAAGCATTTACCCGATTTATCGGGGGGACATACGAGGACGGGAATCCCGCGTTATATGCGGGATTCCATTCTCGTCAGGAGACAAAAGAAATGGTTACTTTTTCAAACGATGCCGACATTTTGAAATACGAGCCGATCCTGTTCGGCGAATTGCACCTACCGTGGCAGGTATTGGCGGCGGGAACCGGAGCGAGCCTCAGCGGCACGATATTGACGGCAGGCGGAGCGGATTTCATCGCCGCCCAGGTCCAGGCAGGTGGTGTTGTCTATCTGCAATCCGCAGACGGTTCGCTGGACGGAGCGTACGAGATCGTTTCGGTGGATTCGACGACGCAGCTAAGCATATCGGTAGTAAGAGCCGATTCGACGCAGACTTCTGTCGCTCCTCCGGCAGCGACCAACATATCCTATAGCATCAGCACGTTCGGACCGCAGGCCGCCGAGGCCGGTTTTCAGTTGACCGAATATTTCGGCATCCGCCCGGGCAACCCGGCAAGTGACATCGACGCCGATGATATTCTGGACACGACCGTTTTGAGATTGGCTTCTGTTTTCACGGTGATATCGAGTGTGTACGCGATGCTGGCCGGCAAAACGAAAGACCAGAACTACTGGAACAAGAGCCTCTACTACCAGAAGCTTTTCGCCAAAGCAAGGGGGAGGTGCCGGCTCAGTATTGATGTCGGCACAGACGGAATCGCCGATGTTACCAAGATCGGAGCGGCTGGAAGATTAGTGCGGGATTAATTTGCAAAGAGAAAACAGATGAAAACCACATTAGATGCACAGATGTTGTTTGACGAGCAGGCATTGGAAATTAGCGCGGGCAGCTTCAGCCGGGACTCGATCGAAAGGACCGTACCCGGACTTAACGGCGTGCTCAGTATCGACCTTGGACGACGCGGCAGGAAGATAAAACAGACCGGCACGCTGCGGGCCAAAAGCCGGGCGCAACTTGACGAGAGAGTCAGCAGTATAGCGGTATTCATGGACGGCGATACGCACACGCTTATAACCAGCGATGGCCGGGAATTCGCAAATCTCCGCATGGATTCGTTCAAGGCAGGCACAGAACATGCCGACGGCACCGGCATCGTCACCGATTACGAAATCGTCTACACGCAATTGGTTTAACAGTTGGTTTCGAAAAAGGACACAGAAGAAATGTCACTTTACAGCAACGGCATAGATTCGGTCAGAGCATTTGACTTGCCCGCCGGCATTTGGCCGGACGGACAGTCCGTCAAGGAATCCCGCGCCGCATTGGTCAAATGGCGATCAACCTGGAGCGACAAATACCACCAGGTATACGTAAACGGCCAGTATGCAGGGACAACACTCGACAGCGGACAAAGACAGTTAATCGTCCAGGTACCAACGTCTCCGGAGAGTCCCGTCCGGATCGAAGTTCTTGCCGTCGAGGCAGAATACGCGGATACGGACTTCAGCAGTGAGCTTGCCAGGCCACCGGTTGACAGTGGGCGCACCTCAATCACGCTGATACGAAGTCAGAATTTACCGATGGGCGCTACCGCTGACATTTACTTCGACAACGGCACAGGCCAGGTCGATTACGACAATCCAATTACTGAAAATCCGATCCGGATCTGGCCGGCCTGGCAGGACAAAGCCGGATTCGCAATGAGCAGATTCGGCCTGAGCGATTTCGGATGGGATTCGGCCGCAGCGGTCGGGCTGGGTAAGGGCAGCTTCGGCTGCGGTCAGTTCGGCCTCGACGCAGATACGATCGAGTGGACGAGTCCGCCTTTGCCGAGCGGAACATACAAATTCGGCGTAAAGGTCATGGACGCATCGGGCAGGCAAAGCACCGGCAGCGAAACCGGGGCAATCACAGTGACACCAGCGGCAAAGCCCGCCGAGGGACTAAGTATTTCATCATTCGATAAGCAGACGAATCAACTGGTGCTCAATATAGAAAACAACGCGTGATTTTCAAAGGAAAAGGAGAAAGTTATGGCTGAAGTTTATCCATCCGACAATGAGCTGCTCAATATGCAGTCCGACAGCGAGACCGGCGTTGAATACATCCCGACAGGTACGGCACCTTATTACCTGCACTTTAGAAAGCTGCTGTACCGGCTGCTGCTGGCGGTTCGGCGTGCAAACGACCTGAGAGTCTACGACGAAGGCGGTCTTGATATAGGCGTCAGGCCCGGCAAGTACTGGCTCGGCACCGTGTTGATCAGCTATGTAGGCTCGACGGGCAATACGCTTGCCGACGATAAAGCGAATATTTATATCTACCTGAATTCGTCCGGCACACTCATTACCAACGAATACAGCAGCTTCCCTGATATGGCAACTACGCCGCACATTCGCCTGGCACAAGTCTGCACCTCATCCGGGGACATCGACTCAATCACCGACTGCCGTACCGGGCACAACATTACAGTACCGTACGGGTCCGGCGGGATAAAGAAAACCATCGAGGCCCATACCGCCGATGACACATTGACCGCGGCCGAATCAGGTAGCGTGCACACAAACCTTGGCGCTTCTGCGACGGTGACGCTTACCCTGCCTGCCTCGGCATCTGCGGGAACGATATTCAGTTTTGCAGTGCAGGCGGCTCAGGAGTTGCGCATAGACCCGGGTACGGCGGCAATCCGTGATGACTCCGGCCAGACGACGGATAAATACAAATCAGCGAGCACAATCGGGGCATCACTAACAGTCATCGCCGAATCGGCCGGCAACTGGGCCACCATTGCCAAGAACGGAACCTGGAGCGAGCAAGCATAAAACGCATCCGCGGCGGAGGAATCAGATATGGCAAACGAAATTCATGTAAACTACACATCAGGCAATACGCTTTATGGCATTGTTCGTAACGGTGCTGGTAACGTCTGGTACATCGCAGACCAGGCCTTCGAGGCATGGGGGACGGGCGGCCGGACCGCAGACGATTACGACATCAGCCTGACGGACAAGAGCGGCAGCCTGTACGTCGGCAGCTTTGACACGAGCATCCCTACAGGCAGATATTCCGTCCAGATCTTTTTGCAGGCCGGGGCAAATCCCGCCGACGGTGACACGTTCGTAGCCGGCGAAGAAATCGTATGGTCGGGAACAGGCGCTATAACCGCCGACAAACTGCTGGCCAACAAGGCCGTGCAGAACAAACCCAGCGGCCAGATCAAATATTACGACGATGATGGGCAGACCGTGTTGTTGACACATACGCCGACAGACGCTGCCGATGCTATCACAAGAACACCAGGTTAAGAACACTTGAGAACTCAGGAGACTTGATATGGGCGGCTTTTCGAATTATTGGGAAAACAAGATTTTGGACCATATTTTTGGCAAAGGCAGCTATACGCCGCCAACAATCTACGTAGGGCTCTCGACCGCAGATCCAACCGATGACGGCTCAGGATTAGTCGAGCCGAGCGGCAACGCCTACGCACGGGTACAAACATCCGATTGCGACTGGAGCGCCGCATCGAACGGTTCGCTGGACAATGCCGGCGAGATTACATTCGCCCAGGCAACCGGGAGCTGGGGGACGATCACTCACTTCGCTCTGTTCGACGCAGCAACGGCAGGCAACATGCTGGCTCACGGCGCATTGAGTCAGTCCAAAGCGATCGGCGAATCAGATACGGCCAGATTCGAAGCAGGTGACCTGGATATAAGCTTAGATTAACCAGTGCTAATTACAGGAGTTTAGAATGACAACAATAAACAGAAACTGGGCATCACAGTCTCAGATCATCGGGACCGGTGACGGCTACGTCACGCTGTCCGGCACGACAGAATCTTATTCGTCCGACGTCGATTTGGAGACAAACGGCTACGAAGGCGCTCACGTCACCGTAGAGATCGACTACGATGCGACTCCGACAGATGAGGTCAAGATCAAAATGTACGGATCGCTGGACGGCTCAAATTACGATGACACACCGATTTGGGAAATGCAGGGTGACAAAAGCGTCGATCCGCAGCAGTTGAGCTTCGTCGTTCGAGACCTGGCTCATTTCAGGATCGGCGTCCAGCAGACCGGCTCGACCGACAGCCACAACGTCAAAGCGTACGTTCAATGCTGGAACTATCAGTCAACATAAGGAGGCAAACATGGCCGACATACACATAGGAAAGATCAACAGGACCGAATCCGACAAGGGCAAGGCCGAGCTGTTCTATCACATCCCCATCGACACACCGGTCGGCGGAATTGTGCCGACGCCCGATAGTACAATCACGGCACAACTTCAGCAGGCCGAGATTGATGCGTTAGCTGCCGGCTTGCTGATTGAAGTATCGCGAAACATCGTGGTGCTCGCCGGTCAGACACAGGCGGAAATAGCCGATGCGATTCGAGCCGACTGGCAAAACGCCAGGGCAGACTACAACAACAAATATAATTTTGTCTACAAGTTTTATGGGGTGACATTAGATGCCACTGCTTAAACCGATTAGAGCATTACAAATCGACTGGAGCCATCCGCTCGCCAGGGGACTGACCGGATGCTGGCTGATGAACGAAGCAACCGGCGAAATTGTCACCGACTGCGGACCACGCCGCAGCAACGGTATCATTCATTACAGCACAGTCGCACCGGTGTGGAAACCGGGCAAATACGGTTCGTCTCTGGAGTTCGGCACCGAGCGATGCATCAACTGTGGAACGGGCAAATTCGGATGGGACCTCACCAACGAAGTTAGTGTTGTCGCATTAGTCAATCAAAATACCAGCCAGGCCAATACACTCTTCGCCCGCAGCGGTTTTGTCAGGCCTTGTAGACTTTCCGCCTATATCAGCGGAAAGTTCAAATGGTGGGTATATACTGATGGAACAAACTGCACCATTAACTCA
>Ga0307425_1001724_pt1 | contig 12743 bp, 10 predicted proteins | sample SalMarWE160330MG_FD_202152 | JGI IMG/M metagenome (GOLD analysis project Ga0307425, IMG submission 202152) | Salt marsh sediment microbial communities from the Plum Island Ecosystem LTER, Massachusetts, United States - WE1603-30 | ecosystem: Environmental > Aquatic > Marine > Intertidal zone >... | reverse complement strand
GGCGAAAGCCCCACTCTCGACTGGAACGAACACAACAAAGTTATCGAAAAGGTTTACGAGCACAGCGGAACCAAAGGCTTAACCATAGCTGGGACAGGAAGCAACAGCACTCAAGAAACCATCGAAGGCACAGAACACGCCGCCAAAATAGGCGTGAAATGCGTTTTGCTCGTGGACCCGTATTATAACGGGCCAAGCTCGTTGGAGATACGCAGAGAATACGTGGAACCCGTCGCCAAGCGGTTCCCAGAAGTCCAAGTAATCCCCTACGTAATCCCAGGTAGAACAGGCACCCAGCTCTACCCTCAGGACTTAGCGGTTCTTCACCAGCAATACCCAAACGTAAGCTGTGTGAAAGAAGCCACAGGCGACCTCGACAACATGCGCTTAACACGCAAACTCTGTGGCAGCAACTTCGCAATTCTCTCAGGTGACGACGACAAAACCTTCGCCATGATGACCGCGCCCGACATCGCCGCGGCAGGCGTAGTCTCCGTCGCTTCCAACGTCGCCCCACGTGCAGTGCAAAGCCTAACTCAAGCTTTGCTCGCTCACAGAACAGAGGAAGCTAACAGGCTCTACGCAGCTTTGAAACCGCTCTTCAGCATAATCACCGTCAAAACACAGGAACAAACATCCTTCGGACCCGTGACCTGCAAAGCCCGCAACCCACTTGCATTCAAGACGCTAATGAACATTCTAGGCATGCCCTCAGGACCATGCAGACAACCGCTCGGAAAAATGACGCCAGCAAGTCTCGAAATAGTCCTCGCCAACGCCCGCAAAGTCTACGAAACCGACCCCGCGATACTCCAGCCCATAGCAGACTTCTTCAATGTAGACCTAAGAGAACGCTTATACAACGACCAGTTCTGGCAGGGGCTCACCTATGCTTAAGCTGTGTGTGGCAGGCGCCGCAGGCAGAATGGGCAACGCCGTCATCCGCGAAGCCACAGCCAAAGGACACCAAATCGTCGGCGCCATCGAAGCAGCCAACAACCCCTCCATCGGCAAGAGCCTAAGGGAACTAGGCATATGCAACTGCGAAACCCGCATTGCCAGCTCAGAAGGGCTAAGCGAAGCAGCCAGAGACGCAGACGTGTACGTCACATTCACAGCACCAGCCGCCGATGTCGTCAACGTGCCTCTTGCCGCCAGCCTAGGCAAACGCATAATCTTGGGCACAACGGGCTTCACCGAAGAACAAACCCGCAAGCTCTGCCAAGCCGTCGAAGGCAAGGTTCCAGCCGTGTTTTCACCGAACTATTCCGTGGGCATAAACATCCTCTTCAAGCTCGCCCAAGCGCTGAAGGCTTTTCCGCAGGAGTACACGTTCAGCATAAGCGAAATCCACCACACGGGCAAGAAGGACGCGCCAAGCGGAACCGCCAAAAAACTCGGCGAAATCGTCGCAGAAACACGTGGCTACACCCGAACCGTTTACGGCAGAGAAGGCACCAGCCCACGACAACCCGAAGAACTTGAAATCACCGCGTTACGCGCAGGCGGAGTCCCAGGAATCCACGACCTTATCGTTGCAGGACCATACGAGATGCTCCGCATAGAACACACCGCTTTCTCCCGCAGCGTTTTCGCACAAGGCGCCGTTTACGCGGCGGAATGGATAAGCCGCCAAGCGAAGCCAAGAATCTTCAGCATGGAAGACGTGCTGGATCTATCCTGATTCAGGTGTAAAACAGTGGGCAACAGAGTAGTCATCAAATTCGGAGGCGCCGACCTCTCCACAGGCGAAAAAATGGCGCAGGCAGCCAGGATGGTTGCAGACGCGAACTACAAGGAAATCATAGTTGTTGTGTCAGCCATGGGCAAAACAACCGACAGCCTCCTCAACACGACCTCGCAGATAGGCGACGTGAGCGACCAAGATTACGCCGAGCTAATATCCATGGGCGAACGAGTCAGCGCCCGCTTTTTCTGCAGCGCCCTGAGAGCTCAAGGCGCAAAAGCGGAACTTTTCGACCCGTGCAACGACAACTGGCCATTGATAACCGACTCTAACTTTCGCAACGCCAAGCCAGACATGGAGAAAACTACCGAGCGGGCAAGGAAATTCATAGCTCCGCTGCTGGGTAACACAATAACCGTGGTTTGTGGCTTCATAGGAAAAGACCCGAACGGCAGAATCACCAGCCTCGGAAGAGGCGGAAGTGACACGACCGCGTTGGTACTAGCTAAGTGCTTAGACGCGGACGAGGTGATACTGGTAAAGGAAACGAGCGGTGTTCTCTCGGCAGACCCAAGAATCGTGTCTGAAGCAAGATCGCTCAACAACCTGGATATACGTGAAATGTTCGACTTAGCGCAAGGTGGTGCGAAAATCGTGAAGCCTGAAGCGTTGCGGTACAAGCAGCCAAACCAGATGCTTAGGGTTGTGGATTTCTCCTCGGGCAATCTCGCTGTGGGAGGCACCGAAATCACAGGCTCTTTAGACCTAAACTCATCTGAGACGCAAAGCCGCCAAGACTTAATTGCCGTCAACGTGGTCTGTGAGGTAAACGCGGAAAACATCAGTGAAGTCTTCTCAGCGCTTAGCCAGAAACCCATATACGGCGTCAGCTCAGGCGGCAGGTCAATCACGGTGTTCACTTCAGACGGCAACATCGTCGAGGTCATACGTAAGCTGCATGGCGTAGCGGGCTTCAAGGCGGTGAGCCACCGGGAAAACGTGGCTATGCTTCAGGTAAGCCACCCGACGTTCATAGAATCGCCCGGCGGCGTTGCAGCATTAAGCACCGCGCTGAGCCAGCAAGGCATCAACATAATCGAGGTCACCACCAGCAAGGCAACCATTAACGTTTTTATCGAAGAAAACCAACTCAAAAGAGCGAAGGAAGCGATAAGTAATGTCTTCAAACCGTAAAGTAGCCATACTGGGCGCAACCGGAGCCGTTGGACAACGGTTCATTCAGCTGCTGCAAGGGCACCCATGGTTCCAAATCGAAGTGCTCGCGGCTTCGGAGCGGTCAGCAGGCAAAAAATACAAGGACGCCTGCAACTGGCTCTTAGAGTCGAATCTGCCCAAAGAAATCGCTGAAATGAACGTGGCACACGCCGACGTGGAATCCGTGGAGAAGGCAGGCAACGTGGACTTCGTCTTCTCAGCGTTACCAGGCGACTTGGCAGGACCAGTTGAAGCAGAGTTTGCCGTGTTATACCCGGTCTTCAGCAAGGCAAGCGCACACCGCATGGACAACGATGTCCCACTAATCATACCAGAAGTGAACCCCGACCACGCAGCGCTTATCCCACTCCAGAGGAGACTGAGGGGTTGGAAAGGCTTCATCTCAACAGACCCCAACTGCAGTACCATTCAACTGGCGATGACGCTGAAGCCGCTCATGCAGTTCGGTCTCAAGCAGGTTATGGTTTCGACCATGCAGGCGCTAAGCGGCGCTGGCTACCCAGGCGTCCCGTCGTTGGACATCATCGACAATGTTGTTCCGTTCATCTCTAAGGAAGAGGAGAAAATGGAGTGCGAACCCCTGAAGATACTGGGTGCGTTCGACGGCAACAGGATATGCCCCGCGGGCTTCGCTCTCAGCTCAAGTTGCCACAGAGTCAACGTCAGCGATGGGCACTTGGAATCAGTGTTCGCGAAGCTGGACAGTGAACCCACGGTGGAGGAAGTCGAGGAAGCTTTCAGCCAGTTTAAGGGCGAACCGCAAAAAATGAAACTCCCCTCTGCTCCAGAAAACCCAATAGTGGTGCGGAAGGAGCCGAATAGGCCTCAGCCCCGCTACGACAGGAACGAGGGCAAAGGCATGAGCGTCGTGGTCGGCAGAATCCGAAAAGACTCGATAATGACCGTGAAGTACCTGTGCTTGGGACACAACACCATCCGCGGAGCCGCAGGCGCAGGCATCCTGAGCGCCGAGCTTATGGTAGCGAAAGGAATCGCCTAAACGTCGCTACCCGCTCTTGAGAGGTATCTGTTATGGTGAAAACACTTCGGCTTCAGAAGCCATTAGAGAACAAAGAAGGAAAGCTTTACTTCGACGGCGTTTCCGCCATGGAATTAGCGGAGACTTTCGACACGCCCCTGTACTTGGTAAGCGAGAGCCGAATCAGAGACAACTACGAGCGTCTCCGCGCCGCGTTGGCTCACAACAACCAAAAGGTCAAGATTTACTATGCTGCAAAGGCAAATTCCAACTTGTCTGTACTGAAGATTTTGGAAACCGAAGGGGCATGTTTAGACGCGGTCAGCCCAGGTGAAGTTTCCATGGCATTAGCCACTGGCTTTCTGGCAGAGCGAGTCTTGTTCACTGGGACAAGCGTCAGAAACGACGAGTTGAAATTCCTTGCGGACTCGAATGTGACCGTGAACGTTGATTCCCTGTCGCAGTTAGACAGGCTACTGAAAATCACGGTGCCCACTGTTATGTCTGTCAGGGTTAACCCTGAGATAGGTGCTGGGCATCATGACCACTGCATCACTGCGGGCAGAAACACGAAGTTTGGACTATGGGAAAGCAACGCGTTAAAAGCATACGAGAAAGCCAAGAAGGCGGGCGTAGAACGGTTCGGCATTCACATGCATGTGGGCTCAGGCGTTCTCAACGTTGAGCCATTCCTTTTGGCGCTTGACAAGCTACTGAGCGTAGCCAAGAAGGTGCATGACGAAGTCGGGATCAACTTCGAGTTCGTCGACATGGGGGGCGGACTCGGGGTGCCCTATAAGCCAGAGGAGGAAGAGTTAGACCTGGCTCATTTCTCTAAGGAAGTGCTGTCCCTGTACAATAGCAAAACCGCTGAGTACGACCTTGGCGAACCGTTCTTCTGTGTGGAACCTGGACGCTACTTGGTCTGCGACGCAAGCATCCTGTTGACCACGGCAAACACGGTGAAAGCTACGCCTTTCAAGAAGTTCGTCGGTGTTGACGCGGGATTCAACACACTGGTGAGACCCACCATGTACGGCTCATACCATCACATGCTCGTTGCAAACAAGCTGGATGCACCTGATGAAGAGACGTATGATGTCGTCGGGCCAGTTTGCGAGTCAGGCGACGTGCTGGCAAAGGATAGGCTGCTGCCGAAGATTCAGGAAGGCGATTTGCTGGCGGTTCTGAACGCGGGAGCCTACGGCTACTCTATGAGTTCACAGTACAACGCTAGACCTCGAGCGGCGGAGGTTCTGGTTAAAAAAGGCAAGTGCGCCCTAATCAGGGAGCGCGAGACGCTGGGCGATCTGATGTCTGGGCAGCGAATGGCGGAGTGAACGGCATGAAGTTTTGGAAGATGCACGGCTTAGGCAACGACTACGTCGTAATCGACAACCGAGACGAAAAAATAACAGATGCAAAAGCGGCTGAGTTAGCGTTGAAGCTTTGTAAGCGGAGGTTTTCGGTTGGCGCGGACGGCGTTCTTTTTGTGTCAAACTCTGCCGTGGCGGATGTGAAAATGCGGATTTTCAATGCTGACGGGAGCGAGGCTGAGATGTGCGGGAACGGCATCCGCTGCTTCGCCAAGTACTGCTATGAAAACGGAATTGCACGGAAAAACGAGTTGGTCGTGGAGACGTTGGCTGGGAATAAACGGACATGGTTGACGGTTGAGAACGGTGTGGTCATTTCGGTGATGGTTGACATGGGCGTGCCTGTTCTGGAGCGAAGCAGGATTCCGATGTTTGGGCAAGGCACCTGCGTAAACGAGGAGTTACAGGTCAACGGAGAAGCATACAAAGTCACATGCCTCTCGGTGGGAAATCCCCACTGCGTCATATTCGTTGACGCCGTAGACGATTTTCCCGTAAAGCGTGTCGGCTCAAAAATTGAGACCCACCGCGTTTTCCCCAAGAGAACGAACGTGGAGTTCGCTCAAGTTTTGAGTGAAAACGAGGTGAAAGTGCGGGTGTGGGAGCGCGGCTGCGGCGAAACCCTAGCGTGCGGCACAGGCGCCTGTGCAACGGTCGTTGCTGGAAACCTGCTCAAGAAGCTCAACGGTAAAGTCAGCGTTCACCTGCGGGGCGGCGATTTGTACGTTGAATATGCAGAACGCTTGCTTCTGAATGGGGCTGCAGAGAAAGTTTTTGAAGGAACAATGTTCTAAGAGAGGTTGTGAAACCAAAATGTTTGAAGTTGCTGACAGAGTGAAGCGGCTTCCGCCGTATCTTTTCGCCGAGATTGAGAAGGCTATGAAAGAGAAAAAGGCGCAGGGCGTTGACCTTATCTCGCTGAGTATTGGTGATCCTGATCTTCCGCCGCCGCCTGTGGTGATAGACGCGCTTAAAGAAGAAGCGGCTAACCTGAAGAACCACAATTACTCGCTTAGCCAGGGCGAGCCAGACTTTCGGGAAGCCGTGGCATCGTGGTGCAGGAAACGGTTCCGCGTGGACGTGAGCCAAGACGAGGTTATCGCCCTTTTAGGCTCGAAAGAAGGCTTAGCGAATATCGCGAGAGCGTTCGTGAACGCGGGTGACTATGTTCTTGTGCCTGACCCAAGCTATCCTGTTTACAACAACGGCAGCACCATACTAAACGACGGTGTGCCGGTTGCGATGCCGCTGCTTCAGGAAAACGGGTTCAAACCAGACTTCGAAGCAGTGCATCCGGAAAAAGTGAAGATGATGTTTCTGAACTACCCGAACAACCCGACAAGCGCCACAGCGGACAAGAATTTCCTCAAGCAGGCAGTGGAGTTCGCAAGGGAAAACAACATAATCCTCTGCTACGACAACGCATACTCAGAGATAAGTTTCGACGGCTACAAGGCATCCAGCATACTCGAAATCGACGGCGCCAAAGATGTGGCAGTTGAATTTCACTCATGCTCAAAGACCTTCAACATGACGGGCGACCGCATAGCTTTCGCCGTGGGTAACAAGCAGCTTATCAGCGGGCTCGCCAAGGTCAAGTCGCAAATCGACTCTGGGCCTCCCGTTTATATCCAAAACGTAGCCGCCAAAGCCTTAGCAACCTACAAGAGCGATAAGCCGCCAGAATTCCTAAAGGAAAACAACAGGATTTACGCTGAAAGACGTGACGTGCTTGTGGAGCGCCTGTGCAAGCTGGGTTTCATGTGCGACAAGCCGAAAGCCACGTTTTACGTTTGGCTAAACTGCCAGTCAAGCTCCATCGATTTTGCAGCTAAGCTTCTCAGCGTCGGTGTGGTGGTTACGCCTGGAATAGGCTTCGGGGCGCATGGGGAAAAATATGTGCGTTTCTCTTTGACCCAGCCGAAAGAACGGATAATTGAAGCCTCCAAAAGAATCGCTGCGCTGCTGGGATGCGCAGTCTAGCTGTATAATTTCTTCTTAATTTTCTAGTTTTTCTGTAGAAAATAAATGAAAAATGGAGAGAACCGTGCAAGTTCAAGCTGCACTTAGCATTGTTCTGACTGAGGCACGGTCTGCACTTGCATGTCTTGCAGTATAGGGGCAAAGTTTTTCGTGGCGCGTTTTTTCTTAAAAATAGACAGTTTTGTAACTTCTTCTGTGTTGGCATCTTCCTTGGCTAATTCAAGTTTCTCCAGAAGCCTTTTTCCCGCATCTGAGCGCACTATCACTGTTGAATGTCCGTCTGGGCTGCCTACTGAGCCCACAGAAATGTCCGCTAGTTTAGCTGTGAAGTCGTCGCAGTAGGCGCATCCTTTTTCGATAGCATTGTTCAGCTCTTTTACTTTGCATGAGTATTCTTTTGCATCGATCTGCACGATATATTGTCCTTTATGTATCTGAGTTTTCTCTGCCTTGTCTAAGTCAACGCCCAGCAGCCGTTTCGTCTCTTCCTTCAGCTTTTCGTAGTCGAAGGCTTCGAAACAGAATAAACCGATTATGGTGATTTCTACGTCTGGATACTCCTTCAGCACGATTTGCTGTATTTTCCTTGCTGCCCTGACCTCGCAGGCGGTGCCGACAACCGCGATTTTTTTATTACCTTTATCTATTAGCTCGCCTAGCTTTGACATCATTTTAACCCTCAGATACTTGGTGCCTTTTGCTTTCATTATGTCATCGACATTCTCTGCGATGATTGCCTCTGAATTGTAGCCGTCCGTCCTTTGCACAACGATGGCGGCGTCAAACAAACCCCTTTGCATGCCTGAAACAAGCAGTGCGGTGGCGACTCCGCCGTCCTGCCCCTTTATCGAGCTTTTGGCGGCAAACACTTCGCTGTAGACGCCGAAGTTCTCATCTTTGGTTCCTTTCAGGAACTGTTGCTCAATTTTTTCGACGTCTTCGGGTAAAGTTGGATAAGTGTTTACCTGTATTCTTTTTGAGTTTGTGGGGCAAACAAGGGCGCAGGCTCCGCAGCCGATACAGTCATCAGAATAACTGTGGTACGGCGTAGTGACTTCTCGCTCTACGCCTCGTTTTGCAAAGTTGATGGCGTACACGCCGACTCGTTCTTGGCAAACGCGAGCGCATAAGCCGCAAAGGATGCAGTCTTCTTCTGCGTCTTCTATCCAGAATCGGGGCTTTTCAACTCCGTATTCTCGGGCTAAATCCTGTATCGTCTTAACTTTCGGACATCGAGCCAGCAAAAGTTCAAGGAGTATTTTGCGGGTTTTCAGAACCTTCTCAGACTTTGTGGAAACCTCCAGTCCCTCTGTTACGGGGTAATTGCAGGAAGTTACCACCTTTTTCCTTCCCCTCGTGTCCGTGATTTCCACCGAGCACACGCGGCAGGAGCCAAAAGGTTCGAGAGCGCTGTTGTAGCAGAGCGTGGGAATTTTGATGCCGAGCTTTCTTGCCACTTCTAAGATCGTGGCTCCTTCAGTGGCTTTCACTTCTTTGCCGTCTATTTTCAATGTTACTTCTTTGGCTTCCATTTAGTTTGCAGCTCCTTTGTCGCTGTTGGCTTTTCCACCTTTCTTAATCCACCGCTGCTCCTCGGGAATAGGCGGCGGAACTGGTTCCCCAGATAACTTTTTCACGGCTCTAAACGCAGGCGGACAAACTTCAAAGCAGGTTCCGCATTTCGTGCATTTCGCTTGATTGATTATGTGGATCTTGCCTCTCTCGCCTTCAACCGCGCCCACTGGGCAGTTCCTGTAGCAAAGGGTACAGGCAGCGCACTTTGCTGGGTCAATGTAATATGATATTAGGTTTTTGCACACTAACGCGGGGCACCGCTTCTCCTTTATGTGCGCTTCGTATTCATCCTTGAAATAGCGAATTGTGGTCAGCATGGGATTCGCAGATGTTTTCCCTAAAGCGCAAAGGGAGGCAGCGTTTGTTGCCTCCGCAATCTCCTTGAGCTTTTCCATGTCTCCTTCTTTGCCTTTACCCGCCACAATATCGTCCAGTATCTTTCTCGCCTGCTTCAGCCCCTCGCGGCACGGCACACATTTACCGCACGATTCATCACAGAGAAAATTAACAAAGTAGCGTGCCACATCCACCATGCAAGTATCCTCATCCATAACAATCATCCCGCCAGAACCCATAATGGAGCCTAGCTTGGCGAGCTCGTCAAAGTCCACTGGGGAATCAAGATACTGCTCAGGGATAACGCCGCCAGAGGGTCCGCCAGTTTGGACCCCTTTGAACTTTTTGCCGTTTCGGATTCCACCGCCTATTTTGTAAACTATGTCCCTTAACGTCATCCCCATCGGAACCTCAACAAGCCCAGTGTTGTTCACTTTTCCCGCCAAAGCAAAAATCTTAGTGCCATTGCTGCCTTTGGTGCCTATCGACGCAAACCAGTCAGCACCTTTGTTTATTATGAGCGGTATGTTCGCCCACGTCTCAACGTTGTTTAACGCGCTTGGCTTGTCCCAGACTCCTTTTTCGGATGTGTGAACATATTTCGGTCTTGGCTCGCCGACTTTTCCTTCTATCGCCGTCATCAAAGCGCTTGATTCACCCGACACGAAAGCACCAGCGCCCTTGTGGATCGTAACTTTGAAGTCAAAGCCTGAACCGAGAATGTCGTTGCCCAAAAGCCCGTACTTCTCAGCCTCCTCTATGGCCATCTGCATGTTTTTCACCGCGAGAGGATACTCCTGCCGCACATAGACAAAGCCCTCGTGTGACCCAATCGCGTAGGCGCCTATCATGAGACCTTCCAAGATGCTGTGCGGGTTTCCCTCCATTAACGCGCGGTTCATGAAGGCTCCAGGGTCGCCTTCGTCGCAGTTAACGATAACGTATTTTGGCTCGCCCTCCGCGTTCCGCGTGGACTCCCACTTTCGACCAGTGGGGAATCCGCCGCCTCCACGCCCGCGAAGATTGGACTTCTTAACTTCGTCTAGGATTTGCTCGGGTGTCATGTGGTAAAGGGCTTTAGCCAAGGCTGTGTAGCCGCCGAGCGCGATGTAATCGTCTATCTTTTTGGGGTCTACTTTGGCGTTGCTGTCTAGCAGAAGCCTTTTTTGGTATTTGTAGAAGGGAATTTCGGACAGGTTCCTTGCCGCTTTGCCCGTGATTGGGTCCGTGTAGAGCAGTCTTTCGATTATTTGCTTGTTAATCAAAGTTTTCGACACAATTTCGGGCACATCGGTCGCCTTTACTCTGAAATAAAAGATTTCTTCAGGGTAGACAACAATTCTCGGGCCTTTTTCGCAGAAGCCCAGACAACCAGTTTCTTTAATCTCTATCTTGCCTTCCAAACACTGCTTCTTGAATTCTCCCTTAAAGGCTTTCAGGACCCCTTTGACCCCGAGAGCCTCGCAGCCAGTGCTGACGCACACGGCAATGGCTGGCTTTTTCGGGTCTTTTTCGACGAGTATGGTTTTTCTGAGCTTTTCCAGATCAGAAGGAGATTTCAACTTTTCCATAGCTTTTTTCACTTCGGGTTAATTGTATTTGGAGAGCAGCTTCTCAGCAGTCGAGGGGGAGAGCTTCCCGTGGTACTGCCCGTCTATTTCGACGACTGGTCCCAGGGCGCAGCAGCCTAAGCAGTTTACGGTTTCTAAGGTGAACTTGCCGTCCTCTGTTGTCTCGCCCGCTCTAATTTTCAGCGTTCGCTCCACCGAATCTAAAATTCTGGGTCCTCCACGCACGTAACAGGCGGTTCCAGCGCATACTCTGACTAAATGGCGACCTCGAGGTTTGAGGCTTAACGCGGTGTAGAAACTTGCCACGCGATATATCTCGCTAACTGGTATCTTTAGCCTCTTGTTTATGCGTATTATCGCTTCAGGCGGTATCCAATTTAACTCATGTTGTATTTCAAGCAGCATCAAAACGCCGGTTTCGCACTCGTACTTGTCAATTATCCTGTCTATGCGGTCAATACTCATGGTGTATCAGCCACTATAATAGCATTAAAAGGAACAATATTCCATTAATAAGGTTTGCTTTATGGAATATAGAAATTTATATACGATATATACACAATTAGTAGAGGTATTAACTAGAACCCGCAAATAATGAAGGGATAATCATGGAAAGAAGAATAATGTCATTGGGAAGGTCATCGATGGTGATTTCTCTCCCGAAAAACTGGATGCAGCTAAACGAATTAAAAAAAGGCGATGTTGTTTCCTTCGCCATTCAACGTGACCGCTCCTTAGTTGTTTACCCTCGTGCCCAGACGAAGGCAAAATCAAAAGAGATCACTCTTCGCATCGGTCAAGATGAAGATGAGACTCTAATTACTCAGAAGATAATTGGTCCTTTTCTGAACGGGTATTCAGGCATTACGCTTATCTCAGAAAAGATTTTTTCCATTCCGCAGAGAAAAGCCATTCGAAACGTATCTGGAAGGCTTTACATGAGAATTATGGAATCCAACTCTCAAGGTGTCTACCTTCAAACTTTAACGGATGAGTCAAAAGCGTCACTTGAGCAGGCAATACAAAGGATGCATCTTATATCGCAATCCATGTGCGAGGATGTCTTTACCTCGCTGAAGAACCGCGATATAGCTTTGGCTAAGGCGGTTTTTTCCCTTGACGACGATGTAGATCACTTCTCATTTTTCCTTCTACGCTTACTGCGCAATGCTGCCCAAGACGCCGCCCTAGCAAACGAACTTCGCATAGACCCGATAGACTGCATGGATCACCAAACTCTTGTTTACCGGATCGCGCACACCGCGGACTATGCAGCGGACATAGCACGACACATAATTATGCTAGATGGGACTCAACAGAAAATACCTGATGATGTGTTGGAACTTATGGTCACTGCAGGAACCGAGGCTGTAGATTTATATGTCAAGGCAGTTAACGCCTTCTTCTCAAAAGACATCACTTTCTCTGTTGAAATAATGAAAAAACAGCACAGAATTGAGAAGTTGGATCAAGAAATAGCCTCAAAAGCGTTTACGGGAAAACAAAAAAACGCGGAGCTAGTCTGTGCCATTTGTTCCATAAGGGACAATATAAAAAGGATTGCTGACTGTGCAGCAAATATGGCGGAGATTGCGGTGAACCGCGCGTTCAAGGTTACTGCTTAGAGTTCTTTGAGGGCGAGTAGCTCAGGGTCAGCGTCAGTTTTGGGAACAGACTCTTCTGAAGCAGGTTCCGCGCCATCGGCAGGGCTATGTTGTAATTGTATACCTCTTTTCCGTTGCTCCGTGCTTCCCTCAGAATTTCTTTTTCCACCTTATGCTTCAGGTTGCCAACTGTTAACGCTCCGATCGTGAAGATGCCCGGCATCATTTCTCTCATGTCGTCTTTTAGCTCGATTCCTTCTACTCCGAAGGTTGGAACAGCGTTTATGTCGAGGAGAACCTTGATGTGTTTGACTTCATTCAGCATGGCTTTGTCTACGAGACGGACGCCTTTGATTCCTGCACACATCACTACATCAGCTTTCTTCAGAACTTCGA
>Ga0307425_1001723_pt1 | contig 12749 bp, 12 predicted proteins | sample SalMarWE160330MG_FD_202152 | JGI IMG/M metagenome (GOLD analysis project Ga0307425, IMG submission 202152) | Salt marsh sediment microbial communities from the Plum Island Ecosystem LTER, Massachusetts, United States - WE1603-30 | ecosystem: Environmental > Aquatic > Marine > Intertidal zone >... | reverse complement strand
TATCAGATGATAACGAAACTATAACCATACTTAAAAGCAGGGAGAATGAAGTTACAAAGCAGATTATAATTTCAATGTGTGAATTATATAATTTAATTAAATAATTGTGTAACAAGTTAAAATGCTTTACAACTTACCTTTGGATTTTAAATTATCAACTAATTTTAAAAAACAGAAAATGAAAAAAACTATTTTTTTTACATTCTTAGTAATTTTTTCGCTAAGTGCATTTGCACTTAAGCCTGATTCAAAATCTAAATCAGAGAACCCTGCCATTCCTGACAAAACGGAAAATAAAATGTCTGAAGAAGAGATGGCCCGTTTAACCAAGCGTGTTGAAGAAATACGTGATATGGATAAAAAGGATCTTACCCTTAAAGAAAAGCGTGCACTGAAAAATGAACTTAAGGAAATTAAAGAAAATGTGAAGAGTAACGGTGGCTATGTTTATATCGGTGCCGGCGCACTTATTATTATTGTCATCCTCCTGATAATCCTTCTGGTTTGATTAATAGTATTTTTTAATTGCCCGGGATAATTAGTTACTATATTAAGATGTCGACTAAATAGGGAAGTAAAATATTTCAAGGTTAGGATAGGTAAGGTTAATTTTTTTGGGTTAAAAAGAGGAGGGTTGATAAACAAGCAATTCTCCTCTTTTTTCTTATTATGGTTATATATTTTGTTTGAATTTTCATGGCATTTGATTTTATAATAATGTGTGAATTATGTAACTAATTATCAGAATTATGTAACAGCTATTTTATGAGTATAATGTATTTTAGTAACGATTGATTTCAACTTTCAGTGAGAATGGCAGCCATAATATATTCCATGTCTTCTATGATGCTTCAAATCAGAAATATGAAAAGTAACCGTTGTAAAGCAATTGTTATAGAAGAACTAGTTAAGCTGGGACTCCGCTACAAATATGTTGAATTGGGAGAAGTGGAACTTAATAGGGATGCACCTATGGAAAAATTGCAATTAATTGACGCCGCACTGAAAAAATCCGGACTTGAATTGATGGGTTATAATAAAAGCCAACTTATCGAAAAAATAAAAGGATCCATTATACAATTTATTAATTCGTCGGATGAGCTGCGGAGGTCAAGCTTATCTGAATATATAAGTAAAAGGGTCAACTTCGATTACAACTACCTCAGCAATAAATTCTCCGGAAGTGAAGGAATGACCATTGAAGAATATTTAATTAATCAGAGAATTGAAGAGGTAAAGAAATTACTGGTATCAGACACATTAAGTCTCTGTAATATTGCTTATAGGTTGCATTACAGCGGTGTGGCTCATTTGTCAAATCAGTTTAAAAAGATCACCGGTTCGACTCCTTCCAACTACAGGCAACACTATCATATTAGTTGCAATAATCCTTTATAAAGCTTAAACACTATTAAGGCTATAAATGATGTTAGGGCAATAAGACAATGTTTTACCTGCCATCGTATTTTGCTTATCTTCCTGATGATTTTCGGACTAATTCCTGCGGTTTCATCTCAGGAATATTTTCAGCAACAGGTTAATTATAAGATTCATGTTACTCTTAATGATAAGAGCCATGAATTAAGTGCATTCGTGACAATTGAGTACATCAACAATTCTCCTGACACCCTCCGGTATTTATTTTTTCATCTCTGGCCTAATGGCTATTCAGCCAATAACACTGCATTAGCCAGGCAGTTATTCAGTTTGAAAGGAAAGGAAAGGCTGTTCAATAATCCTGATTTACAAGGCTATATTGATTCTTTGGATTTTAAAGCAGACAACCAGTCTGTTCAATGGAATCTGATGCCAGGATCACCGGATATCTGCCAGATTATACTTAACAAGCCAGTCAGACCGAGCGACACAATAAATATTACAACTCCATTCCATGTCAGGATTCCCGCAGGTGTTACTTCCCGGTTAGGACATATCGGGGAATCATATCAGATATCCCAGTGGTATCCCAAACCAGCTGTTTACGACAGGTCCGGCTGGCACCAGATGCCCTATCTCGATCAGGGTGAATTCTATTCTGAATTTGGAAGTTTTGATGTAAGTATTACTCTGCCGGCAAATTATACTGTCGGTGCAACGGGTGCCCTGCAAGATGAACTGGAAATTGAAAGACTTGACAAACTTGCTGCAGATACTAGCTGGAAAACCACTGCAGGAGATGTGAAGGATGACTTTCCCCCATCATCAGAGCAAGTGAAAACCTTGCGGTTTACCGGGGCTCAGATACACGATTTTGCATGGTTTGCTGATAAACGATTCCATGTATTGAAAGGAAAAGTGACGCTTCCTGACTCCGGCAGGGAGGTAACCACCTGGGTAATGTTCACAAATCAGCAGGCCGGGCTTTGGAAAGATGCCCTGAAATATGTGAATAATGCTTTATGGTACTTTTCAAAATGGATTGGCGATTATCCGTATGGTAGTTTCACTGCTGTTCAAAGCGCCCTAACGGCCGGATCAGGGATGGAATACCCGGGCATTACTGTTATTGGCCTTGCTGATAATGCTTACTCCCTGGATGACGTTATTACTCATGAAATATGTCATAGCTGGTTCTACAGTGCTCTTGGATCCGATGAGCGACGATACCCGTTTATGGACGAAGGTATCGCCAGCGCGTATGAACTGCGATATATGAACGAAAAGTATCCCGGGAAGAAGCTTTGGGAGATCTACTTTAAAAACAGGAAACTGCCAGAATTCCTTCAGATAGACAAAATGCCTGCATCACGAATACAGGAACTCGAATGGCTTTTTCATGCCCGTATGAATCTCGAACAGCCAATTAATATGCCGGCAACAGATTATAGTGCTATAAACTATGAACTGATAATTTATGATAAAGCAGCCATGGGTTTCAACTATCTGAGAGTTTATCTGGGAGATTCGATTTTTGATTCGGTAATGCATGAATACTACCGCAATTGGAAATCAAAACATCCTCAACCTGATGATCTCTGCGATTTATTTGAATCCCAGACAGGTAAAGATTTAACATGGTTTTTTAGCGATTTCATTGGAACAATAAAACGGATTGACTATAAAGTGGTTCGATTTGAGAGCCAGAAGCTGCTCATAAAAAACAAAGGTGAGCTGGCATCGCCATTAGTCATCTCCGGAATGAAAGGTGATTCAATCTGTTTTGAGAAGTGGTCAGAAGGTTTTGTGGGGCAGCGATGGATCGATATCCCCCCAGGTAATTATTCTGAAATAAAAATCGATCCAAGGCATATTGTCCCCGAATTATACAGACTCAATAATAACATCCGTGAATCAGGTATTTTCCGTAAGGCTGATCCCATAAGGCTCCAGCTCATATATACAATTGACGATCCTGACAAACGGTCTCTGATTTATATTCCTGTGATTAACTGGACAAGAGAAAATGGTTTTATGGTTGGTTTGACTTTACACAATGGAATGCTTTTATCCAAACCGATGGAATATTTTCTTATGCCTTTCTATTCATTTAAGGATCCCAGCCTGGCCGGATATGGGCGAATTTCATTCAACATCACACCCTATGATAACTTTATCAGGATTGCGACTATCACACTTGAAGGAACCCAATTCGGAGCTCCGGGTAATCAAAACTATCATAAAGTAAATGCCGGACTTGACCTCTATTTCAGGAACAAAAAAGCAGATAATTCATTATTGCAGAAGGTATATGGTAAGTATACCGGAGCATCGGACCTTTTTAAAATTAACCATTCTGAGAAGGCAGGTATGAGTTCATATCTGCAGTTTGGATATGTGCTGGAGAATGAGGGACTGGTTAATCCTTTCAACCTGACAACAGCCTTTGAATCTGGTAAGTCTTACCAAAAAATGTCTGTGGAGATGAATTACAAATTCTCTTATTATGGAAAGGATCAAGGTCTGGACATAAGGCTGTTTGCAGGGACAATGCTAAATAACAATTTAAAGGTTCCTTTTTATGCTCTTTCTGCAGGAGGAAGGAGTGGACGTGATCTATATCTTTACCAGGGTGCATATCCTGGTCGTTTCGATGTTTTTCCGAAAACTTTCTGGTCAAGACAGATAACCTTATTGGAAGGTGGTCTGATATCAACTGTTAACGATAGCCTTGGATATAGTCAGTGGCTTATTTCTGTTTCCTTCACAAGTAATCTTCCAGGGAAGGCAGGCAGGATTCCGGTAAAACCCTTTGTTACCATTTTATTGAATGATCATGGGCGGCCTGACCTGAATCATAATTCATCATTTTACTATGAGGCAGGGCTGAAGGCAGGAATATGGAATTTTTTCGAGATTTATGTTCCATTTTTTGTTTCGGGAAAAATCGGATCAGCCAGAGGATTAATCAAAGAGAGGATACGATTTGTTTTAAACCTGGATTCATTTAATAAGATTAAACTAAAAGCCATATAGCAAACTGAAATCCTGCATAAGTTCATAAGCCTTGTGTTATGGCCGAATTTAGCCGGTTCGTTTATAATTAGCATATTTAGCTTAATAACAAGCAGGGAAATGCATCAAATCCCTTGCACAAAAGGGAGGTTTTTTACATCGATGGAAAAGAAAGTACAGATTATACTTTTGAAGCTGCCAACATTCCAATACGCGAACAACTGGCAGATATTTTCAGGGACACCGATGTTGCTGAATTATTGAATAATTTTGGCATAGCCTGATCTCCAATATAGTTTTTCGAAGTTCATACCTGGTCCTGCCGGGCATGTTATTTTCATAACCATTTGAAGAGAATTCAATTATTTAACTGGTCGATTCTTAAACAGGATAATCCTGACAAGTATAATAAGTCCGGCTAGTAAAAGTATCAGATGAACTGTTGAGTGTACGTTGAATCCAAAAAAAACAATGCCCCAGATTACTACCAGTAAACCCGCTATGATAAAAAGCAAATTTTTCATGATTATAAACTTCTATTGTTCATATCATTATTCCAGGAAAAATATTCTCCCGAAAGAATCCATTTTTAATAAGAAGTTTGACCTTTTAAATAGGCCATTGTTTTTACTTATTATCAACCGTAAAATCTTTTAAAGCTTTTCCAAGTTCATCCATATCATGGTTGAATTCATTTTTAAAAGATATCCATTGGTCTATTCCTTCTTCCTTATATTCCTCCAGCTTCTTTTTCATATCACTGTTTTTTTGCTCTAACTCGGCCAATTTCTTTTCGTATCTGGCTTTGTTTTCCGCTGTTTCTTTTGCAATTAGTGATTTGAATGCAGCAATACTTTTTTCATAAGTGATGATTTTTTCTTCAGATTCTTTCCTGAATTGTTGAATTGAATCGTTTAGCGCCTGGTTTAGCTCCTGTGTAGCTTCTACCACTTTTTCCTTTGCGTCCTGCACTTTCTCCCTGGCATTTTCTGCTTTTTCGGCCGACGACCGGCAACCGGATAACATGGCTCCTGCCATAAATACTGTTACAGCAAGGATTAAAATTGTTTTTTTCATTGATGTCAAATTTAAGTTTATGAGTAAATTAATTCATTAACAAAGTTATGTATTTGTATTCCCGGAACCGTTATATATCCTCGGGGGAAGGTACATCATTCACAGGTTTGAGTTAGACAGTACTGGAACGCCTATGTCATTATCCTTTATTCGTATCCGCTTTTTATAATGGTGGAAATCATTTTGAAATGTTCGTTAGCTTTAATAATATTTGATGTATGAGCGGGTATAATAATTGACTGGCCCGTATCCAGTAAATTCGATATCCCATCAATTACAATCTCGGCTTTGCCGTCAATGATCTGGATAAAAGTGTCAAATGGGATTGTTTTTTCAGCCAAAGCTTCGCCACCATCAATTGAAATCACGCTGATGTTACCTGTTGTTTTTTTAATAATTGATTTAATAACAACAGAATTAGGAACATATTCAATGATCTCGACAATAATATAAGTTTTTGCTTTTTCAAGCTCTTGATTATTTATCCTTTCCATTCTATTATTAATTTCCTTCATGTTTCACCTCCCTTTATTAACCTTTCATGGTCTATTTAATATTTCAATTCCCCATTACGGTAACACCAATCAGTGGAGACCAGCTGAGGTGGCGCGGTTTGTTCCCGGTTATTTTAACATCTCAGTTCTCTACTTCTTTATTGCAAGTTCTCGTGCCTGACTAACCCAATTATCCTTATCGATTCGACCCGGAGAAATTTCTAAAATCTTAGTGATGGTTTCCACATCTTCTGCTGTAAGCTTACTGATTTGATCAAAAGTATAGATGTCCAGCAAGTTGAGCCTTTCTTCGATCCATAATTCAATTCCATTAATCAGGGTTAAATTATTAGCCTCATATTTTTGGGCAATTCCTAACCTGTCGTAGTAAATTCTATCCTTCCTTTCCCCGATACGCTTGAGTAGTTCAGACTTCTTGCCCGCGATTCGAACAAGTTCCCGGGCCTGAAGTATCCATTCATCTCTTTCAATCCTACCGGGAAAGTATTCAATTGCTTCAGTAACGGTCTGAACATCCTCTTCTGTAAAATTGCTGATTTGTTGAAATGTATAGATATCCAGCACACTGAGCTTTTCCTTAATCCATCCACCGATGCCGCTGATGATTGTCAGGTCATCTGCTTCTTCTTTTCTGGCATTTCCTATCCTATCGTAGTAAATACGATTCTTTCTGGACTTTATTCGCTGCAGGAGCTCCATCCTCTTTTCTTCACTAAGCACAAGTTCCCTGGCTTGTGCAACCCATTCGTCCCTCCCAATCCTGCCCGAGAAGTACAGGATCGCATCATCGATCAATTCGATATCCCGGGCAGTGAATTTGCTGATCTGTCTGAAAGTATAAATATCTAATGCATACAATCTTTCCTCAATAAAAGGACCAATACCGCTGATCATTTTCAGGTCTTGCTTTTCTGTCTCCTTAGCTGTTCCAAAACTTTTGTAATCCAGTAAGTGCTTACCCTGAGCAATATGAACCAAATCTTCATCTTTTTCATCCAGCATTTGTTCCGTTCTTTTGTTTTGTAGTATCATATCCTTCGCTTTATGATCTGCCTTTGCATGAAGCGCTTTAAGAGCATTGACCTCCTTATTAAGATTTTCTATAACATTGTCCTTTTCACCTAAACTTTTATTCAGACTACTATTATCAGTATTAAGGGTGTCAATACGGTTTTTCAGTTTGTCCTTTTCGGATTCAATGGCCGCGATTTTCTTTATATAGATTGATTTATAATATAGCCATGCGGTTAAATAACCAATGATCGCAGCACCCAGTAATAAAGAAAGTATTACAATGACTGCCACACCTTTTGTTTGTGCTAAAAGAATCATTAAAGTGCTCATGATTTTATTTTATTATGGTTACTACTGTTCTCCTGTTGTTTGCTCTTCCTGCTGTTGTATTGTTATCGTCTGCAGGCTCTTTCTCGCCCTTAGATTCAATTATGCTATTCTTTGCAGGCATGCCCTCACTTTCAAAATAATGCTGCACGCTTTGAGCCCGCCGGTACCCCAATGCCTGGTTGTACGCATCGGATCCAATTGCATCGGTGTGGCCTGTAAAACTGAGCCTGGCTTGTGAGTTTTGATCCAGGTATGCCTTTGATTCATGAATATATGTGTCTGTCTTTGCATCAGAATTGAATTCGGATTTATCAAATGCGAAGTAGATGATCAGGTCTTTCGGGATGACTGCATTTTCCTGCACTGAAGGCTTGGGTAATGTATCATCAGCGATGACATCTTCATGGGTGACCGCCCTGATTTCAATGGCCTGGGGTTCATGACACAATCCTTTTATCTTACATACATAGATGTAAGTGGAAAGTGCCGACCAGCCGAAAAGTGCCAGAAAACCAATTAACAGAATTTTCATTGCCTTATAGTTTAAAATCTGTGAAATGATATTTTACTACCTAAAATCAAATTTTTAAAAAATGTGTATAAAATATTTTAATGCGACGAGCAAAGCTATTTTCAACTGATATAAATATTTTGATTGGTTTAATTGAAGATACCATTTTAAAAGATGCTTTCAACTGTTTAAAAGTAAGCTTGTTGTGTAGTGAAGTAATTTTGCGTATTCATATAATATTGATTTAATAATTAAATCGATGCCTTTATAATATCCTTCTTCCTTGAATAACCCTAAATATTATTGCGATAATTGCAATAACTAGAAGAATGTGGATGAGGCCTCCAGTACTGTAGGCAAAATAGCCGATCGCCCATGCTATTATCAGAATTACTGCTATGATATAAAGTAGATTTCCCATGGCGCTGTGTTTGCCTTATTTATGTTATTATGCATGAAATAATACTCATTTTGGTATCGATCATAAGGTTTATGAGTATATTATTACCACAAAGGTATGTCTCTCTATTCCAGGAAACGTTACATAATCTTAAAAATAAGTTACATCATTCACACATTTTGAGTGTACGAAGAGTTACAGCAAACCATTTATTAAAATGCACGTTGGTGCAGATTCCGGACACCAATCGCACCGGATTTTGCAGACAATATCTGAATTTTATGAATTCATCAACGGAGCCATCACCAGAATAAAAAAGCCCCTGTAAATCGTTAACCTACAGGGGTTTGCTGCAAATAGACGTGGTACCACCTGCACCACGTCTTTCTTTGCGGATTTTTACTGATTTTAACGTAAGGCGTTAAAAGTTCTTGGACTGTGCTCCATTCTTGGCTCACGGTTTTACTCGCAAAGCAGAACAAGGAAAAATAAGAAAACTAAATTCATCAACGCTGGCATCAACTATTGATTTAACGATAATGGATGTAAATTAACGACAGCTTTTTATACTTTTGCATTAAAGTAAGATTATGGTAACAGTTCTGAAATACGGTTCTAAAAAGGAAGCCATTAAACGATTGCTGGACCGTCTAAATCAACAGACTGAAAGCGGTGGTATTGATGCCTATAAGTATTGTGGTGTCCTCAACCTTGAAGTAGATCCCATGGATATTCAGTCAAAACTTCGAGATGAGTGGAAATAAAATATTCCTTGACACGAACATAATTCTCTATCTGTTAGGTGGAGATGAGACTATCGCGGAACTTCTGAATGGCAAACAATTCTACATCTCATTCATTACCCAGCTAGAGTTACTTGGTTTTTCTGAATTAAGCAGTCAGAAGGAAGAAATTATTAACGATCTGCTTAGCAATTGTGTTATTCTTGATATTAATGATGAGATTAAGTCAAAAGTTATAAATCTCAGGAAAACGAAAAAACTCAAATTGCCTGATTGCATCATAATTGCCTCTTCACTTTACCTGAACCTGCCACTTATAACTGCCGATGAAGATTTTAAAAGGGTTGCGGAATTAAACCTAATTCTGTACGAAAAGTAGATTTCTTCACAGAAACTCATTCTTTTGTCCTAAACTTCGATTTCTCCAGGTTAAAGATTCATCCAGTTCGATTGCTCTAACAACTCGAACTTACAATCAATAAGAACGATATCCAGGTAAATTCAGACATCTCACTTTGAAAATTTCATGTTTTTTATATTCTCCATCTCAATCCAATATAAATCTAACTGACTTTTTCCGTATTCAGTAATGCTATATTTTGTAACTGGTAGCTTGCCAAGGAATTGCTTCTGAATGTTAACCAATTCATTTTTTTCAAGGGAACTCATATGCGAAGACAAATTCCCTTTCGTAAGACGTAAAGTATTGAGTAAAAAATTGAAATCAACCTCTTTGACGCTCGATAATATCATCATAATTTTTAATCGTGTAGACTCATGGATCACTTTATTTAAAGACATATTCTTACGTTTTTATTATTCTTCCATTTCAGATTTCAGTTTTCTTAGAGTGATTCGGCCAATGATAAAGCTTATTAAAAATGTGAATAGGCCATATATTGCAATAGAAGACATATTCAATGCAGAATACCGGGAATCGAAAAATACCGGTATTTTAAGTAAGGTTAAAACAGCATGGGCAGCATATAAAATGGGCCATATAAAAATAATTATGGAAGCGGGACGAATGAGATAGAAAATCACCAGCAAAAATGGGACTACGTAAATAGCCGAAATGGGCTGCGCGTATCTCAGGTCAAAGAAATTAAAAAATCCCAGTAGAACATTTAAAAATATACATGTGCCAAAGATTACTGCAGCAATTGCCGACAGCCTCTTTTTTGCAGGCGTTATTCGAATTTGATTATTTACTATTCCTTCTTTTTTAAATATGGTTAAAGAAAGGTAGGATGCAAGACGGTTAAAATATTTAGGCGTTGAGAAGAAGATTATCCCGATAAAAATACATATAAGAACAAAAACAGCAATTATGGTAATTATTAAGCTGTTGGATGTACCTATCAATATCGATAGTCCAGCAACAGAAAAGAAAAGGAAAGAGAAAACGATTAGGTAGACGATTGAAATATGAGGTCTGTTCTTTGAATAATTTCTCATTAATTTATTTACTTTTTGTAAATCTGATTTGTCACTTGTTTTCATATCAATTGATTTTAAGTTTTATATACAAACCGGTTTGCAATACAAACTTATAATAATTATTTAAGTTTGCAATAGTTTTTTAACAATTATTACAAAGGATAAAAATTGCTTCTATTGCAATTTAACTACATACAAATTTGCAACACCGGTTTTGTTCGATTCCCAGCTACACCACTTGATTCTTTGCGGATTTTTATCGATTTTAACGGAGAGCGTTAAAAATTTAGCGTCCGAGTTCTGATTTTCGGCCCTGAGTTTTACTCGAAAAGTAAAACAAGGTAAAACAAGACAAACAAATTCATCAACGCTGGCATCAACTCTACTGAATAATTTAACGATCTGTATCCTAAAATACCTGATTCATTAACAATTTCTTCGAAACATTCAATCAGACTCTTAATTCCTATCAGGACTATTCCTTTAAGATTTAAGACCGCTTCTTATTTAAAAATCATAGTGTCGTTTGTTAATTGGAATTTGGTTCAATTCTTCAATATTTCTGATAATCTTCATCAAAGTAATTTCGAGTTGAACTCTTGGGGGAAAATTGCCAAATAACAGGTCTTCGATTTCATAATCATAAAGTACCAAAATTTCCTCTGCTAATTTCTTGGACTTCTCAATAAATTCTAATTCGTTCTGACATCTGGCTGATAATACTCCAAAATGCAAAGTCAGATCATGAGAAAATCTTTCGGCTTCAACTATTATGGCCTCATATGCCTCTTTCGATAAATCGTCAGTATCCATCATATAAATGAAATAATTTCTCTTATTCCTGTTAAACCAATCTTTCTTCCAGCATATCCTTCCATACAACAAATCCTTTCCTTTCTTCTGAATAATCGTGAATTATCCTGATAAAGTTCTCTGGTGGATTCTCAAGAAAATGTTTTCGTCCCAGATTTCTAATTGTATTAAGATCCTGATCAATTGCTTGCATTTCTTCTGGCAAACTCTGTGTGTTTTTTTCGATGTGCCAAATATAGGTAGCTTCTTCGGTATCAAGCGTTTCCAGAATGATATGATATTGCTCCTTTCCGCTGAGCAGGAATACAAATGAGAAAGGGGACAGAACAAAACGGATCTTTAAAACAGAGCCCTCGTGCTTTGAAGCCAGGTATCTCAAATGCCTGTAATGTATGACATTTTCATTCTTTAACAGATCATTCATTAATTCTTCTTCCGTGTCATAAGAGTAGATTCCGGCTGCCCCCTCCTGAACTTTTTTTAAATCGAGAAGGCTTTTTTCACTCCCAGAGGAATACTGTTGTGCGATGATACTCTTTTCAAGAAAACGGAATTTTGCACCTTCAATGATTTCCCTGTTGATCTTTTCCAGCTTCTCGGAGGTAGCTATTTGAGAGATCAGTTCCTTATTTCTGAACTCAGCGTAGATTTTAATAGGAATTATCTTAAGCTTCAAAGCTTTTACAAAATATGGTTTTAATACATCAAATTCAGGTCTTATATCATCGTTTTCTATTTCAAATTCCAGCTCTCCTGGATGTTCAGGAACACTAATTTTTACAGCTATGGCACCATACCGGAAATCCAACTTATCGATTGGAATCTTAATGGTTTTATCAATTGTTTGGATACCCATTGATAATTCCATGTTGTTTTCCTGCTCATCAAATAAAGTAACATTTCTTTCAAAGCGCCGGTAGTATGTATTTCTTTTCAAAAAAAGCCGGTCCAGATAATCGATTTTAGAATCCCGGTAATCATAAATTACCGGAGTAATCTCCGATCGTTGAACACGACCGATATACTGGATCAGTTTCCCCTTAAAGGAAAAGGGGAAGACAAGAAACAACCTGGAAATGTTTTGCAGGTCTGAGCCCTCACCGAAAAATTGTCCTGTCGTTATCAATGCCTGGTAGTTTCCCTCATTAAGGATCTTCCATTTCGCTTTACGACTGTTTTGAGAATCTTCACCGCTTAGTGTGACCGTCTCATACGATTGCTTTAGGAATTGATACAATGTACTAATATGATCCCTTCGTTCTGTAATTATTACAGCCTTGTGACCCTTATTCAATTCGGCGGTTACGTCATCCAGTATAATTTTGTTTCTCGCTAAATCATATACGAGTACTTTTGATAATATTTCAAATGTATCCGTCTTTGGATTGAAAGGAACGTCAAGTGAAGTATTCCTTATTATGATCCTTGCCTTTTTATATTTTTCTATTTCCTGTTCTTTGATTTCTGCAATTACCTCACTTAAATGGATGAATATTATTTTCCCCTCATTTCCT
>Ga0307425_1001721_pt1 | contig 12756 bp, 12 predicted proteins | sample SalMarWE160330MG_FD_202152 | JGI IMG/M metagenome (GOLD analysis project Ga0307425, IMG submission 202152) | Salt marsh sediment microbial communities from the Plum Island Ecosystem LTER, Massachusetts, United States - WE1603-30 | ecosystem: Environmental > Aquatic > Marine > Intertidal zone >... | reverse complement strand
TTTGTTTTGGTGACTCCGTGCTTTTTATACTGCTTGCAGGCGGTTTGACAGCCGCGGCAGGCCGTGCAACGGGTCGTGTCTATAAAGAAAAATTTACCAGCCATGGTTTACGCCCTCCTTTTCCCGAGTTTGTCCACGTTGACCATAAACGCCTTGGTCTCCGGGATTCTTGTGTTGGGATCACCGGTGGATGGCGTCAAAAGGTTGGCCGAATCTCCGCCGTCCTTAGGATACACCCATCCGAAGCACCAGGGTAGACCTATTTGATGAACGGTCGTTCCTTGTACTTTAAAGGGTTTAAATCGACCGGTCACAATGGCCACGGCTTCCACTTCCCCGCGGGCCGAGGATACTTTACACATGTCCCCGTTGTTGATTCCTTTGAGCTTGCCCAATTCATTGCTCATCTCTACGAAGAGCTGCGGCTGGAGCTCCAACAGCCAGGGCTGCCATCGGGTCAGAATGCCGGTTTGCCAGTGTTCGGTGACCCGGTAGGTTGTGCCAACAAAGGGGAAGCGGGGATCGCAAGAGAAATGCGCATCCGCTTCCGTACCGTAAACCGGTGCAACGGGATTTATGCGCTGGCTGGACATCAGGTTCTTGGGCACCGGACATTCAAGGGGTTCGTAGTGCTCGGGGAAAGGCCCGTCAGCTCGACCGGGACCGAAGACCGACCCTACGCCGTCCGGCTTCATAATAAACGGCCGCTTGGTTTTTTCTTTATTTGTCATGGGCGGCCAGCCGCCGTCCGGAACATCTCCGATCCATTTGCCGTCCTTGTATTCCAGAATATTTTTATTTTTCGACCATGGCTTGCCTGTGAGATCCACCGAAGCCCGATTGTAAATAATGCGTCGATTGACCGGCCAGCACCATGACCATTCCGGATAAAGACCCATACCGGTGGGATCTTTCTTTTCACGGCGTGCAGCCATATTCCCTTTTTCCGTGTAAGAATTGCAGTAGAGCCAGTTGCCTGAACTGGTGGAGCCGTCATCCAAAAGGAAAGCAAACGAGGGGACAAGGGTTCCTTTCTTGAAAGATTTACCCTTAACGGTCGTATCCTGTTCAAAATAGCCGTTGATCAGCTTGGCAATGGCATGGGGGTCATATTTCCCATCCTTAACGTAGTCCCATCTCAAATTTTTGATGGGTTCCGTGAATTTGCCGTCGCCTTCATACAACGACCGAACTTTTTCAAACAGCTCGACCATGATGTCACCGTCGCCCTTGGGGCCGCGCGGCGGTTTGGCGGCTGCATAGCGCCATTGCATCCAGCGTCCTGAGTTGGTAATGGATCCTTCTTTTTCAACACTGGTTAAGCAGGGAAGGAAAAAGACCTCGGTTTTGATCTCGTCGGGTTTCATTCCCGGACCTTTCCAGAACGATGCGGTTTCATTGTCGAAAATATTGACGTTGACCATCCAGTCCAGTTTGGCCAATGCCTGGCGAGTCTTATTGGAATTGGCGCCGGAGCAAGCAGGATTCTGGCCCCAGGCAAAGAAACCCTTGAAGTTTCCTTTGTACATTTCATCGAAAATATCCAGCCACGTATAGGTCTTGCCGTCGTCGATTTTGGGCATCCAAGGATAACCGAAATCGTTCTCCTTGGTGGCGGCTTCCCCGAACATGGATTTCAGGAAGCTGGCCATGTACTTGGGCTTGTTCTGCCACCAGTTGGCGGAGAGGGGATCGTTTGTTTTTGGCGTATTCTTGGCGTTGTAATCAGCCAGTGTCACGAGAGACGCTTTGGGGGTGCCCAGATACCCCGGCCAGATGTGGAACAGCAGGCAGTGATCCGTGGAACCTTGCACATTGGACTCTCCGCGAAGAGCATTGACGCCGCCTCCGGGCCGTCCCATGTTGCCGAGCATGAGCTGAATCATGGCCATCATGCGAATGTTCTGCACGCCCACCGTATGCTGGGTCCAGCCCATGGCATACATGATGGTGCCGGTTTTGTCCACGGCGCCGGTTTTTGCGTAAGTTTCATAAACTTTCTTAAGATCCGCCTCCGGTGTGCCGGTGATGGCGGATACGGTTTTGGGTGTGTAACGGGAATATTGCTTTTTCATGAGCTGGAAGACGCACCTTGGATCTTTGAAGGTTAAATCCCGTTTGGGTACCCCGTTTGCATCTTTTTCAAACGCCCAAAACGACTTGTCATATTTCTTAGTCTTGGGATCGTATCCGGAGAAAAGTCCGTCTTTAAAATCGTATTTGGGACCGACGATAAAACTGGCATTGGTGTAGTTGGCGGCATATTCCTTGTGAAATTTGTTATTTGAAAGGATATAGTTCATCATGCCGCCAAGAAATGCGATGTCCGTACCCGATCGTAACGGAGCGTAGATGTCGGCTTTTGAAGATGTGCGGGTAAAACGGGGATCAACGCTGATGAGGGTGGTGCCCTTGTCCATGGCCTTTCCGACCCACTTCATGGAGATGGGATGGTTTTCCGCTGCATTGGATCCCATGATCAGGATGCAGTCGGAGTTTCGAATGTCGATCCAGTGGTTGGTCATCGCGCCGCGTCCGAACGACTCTGCCAGAGCCGCAACAGTGGCGCTGTGTCAGATACGGGCCTGATGTTCAATGTAAACCAGACCCAGTGCCCGCATGATGCCTTGAAGCAGCCAGCATTCCTCGTTGTCCAGGGCCGCAGAACCCACGTGGGCGATGCCTGTGGTCCGATTGACCACCTGGCCCTTGGCATTTTTTTCTGTAAACGTTGCGTCGCGGGTTTCTTTGATTTTTTCCGCAATTTTCTGGATGGCATCTTCCCATTCGATTTCCTCCCACTCGTCGCTTTCAGGTGCACGGTAGAGGGGAAATCGCCTGCGATTTTTATTGACCGTCATTTGGTAGAGAGCGGCTCCTTTGGCACACAAGGCCCCTTCATTGATGGGATGGTCAGGGTCGCCTTCGGTGTTGAGAAGCTTACCGCTTTTTTTGGTGTGGCAAATGATACCACAACCCACTGCACAATAAGGACAGATGGTGGTGGTTTCCTTGGCTTTGAGAATCTCCAACTCGGCAGCGTAAGATTTTACCGGCCTTAAGTCAAAGCCCAGGCACATGGCGGCTGCAGCGGCGCCCGCAGTGCCCGACCACTTGAGAAACTCACGTCGTGTAAGTGCCATATTACCTCCTTTCTATATAAAATAAACGTTTGTCCCGACATCGAACGACCGTTTACTACCTCCATCCCAGGAGGAATATCGGCGGTCTGATGTTTCGGTCAATTTGACCGTGTGCCGTCCGAAAATTCGGGCTGATCTAAAAAACTTTGGTTTTTACCTAAAAAAGTTATTTTTTATCTAATTACAAATAGTTAATTAATTTTGAAGGTTAAGATCCCAACGCTTCCGGTTTTTCGGGTTATTTATGACAAAACCCGCACATTATGGGACCGCTTTTACGGCCCCAGTTGATATAATTTTCATGACACCCGATGCACTTTTTGTGAAATGCCGTCAGCAGAGGAATCGGGATTTCATTTGTCAGCCGTTTTTTGTGGCATGTGGCGCACTTGCTCCCTTTGCCCATATTTCTGTTGTTGAAGACATTGAAATCATGGTGGCACACCCTGCATCGAAGGATGGTTTCGTGCAAATAGTGGTCAAACCTAACGGAATGTTCATAGCGCTTGCCAAATTCCTTGCTTTTTAGATTCATAATCCCTTCCTGGACCTTTTTATCTTGGGACCATGCCGCGGGTACTGCCAAAATAACTGCGAAAAACAGACTGAAAATAACATACCGATACTTCATGCGCATCTCCTCCGATGAACTTATGTATACCTTGTAAAAATTATGGAAAACAGTTTTTGGTCAGTTATGGAAAGCGATACTTCGACAAGGAAAATGGAATCAATTTTGTGTATGGTGACAAGGTTCGGCATTTATCAGTCTATTCGCATAATTCCATTCTAAAGTTTGGATTGTGTCCTTTGATTTAATGCCACAATGTATAATGCCACAATGTGTTAGAGCTTTTGTAGCAATATCAATGTATTATGCAAATTCGTAAAAATCAAGGAAATTTTTAAAAGAAATATATTTAATGAATATTGTTTATTTTATAGCGTTTAAATGGAGAGCATTTGATGGATTTAATGGTTTAGGGTACCATCTAAGGGGGGAGAAAAGAGGTTTATTTGATTTGATTTTTTTCTTTTTTGATGTTTTTTAAGTACTGCTCCCATTCCATTGGAAGAAAATGCCTTTTGGTATTGTTGCATTCCTTACAAGCCGCAACGACGTTGCCTTTTGTACTTTGGCCGCCTCGGGAAATGGGCACGATATGATCCATGGTTAGTTCTTTGGGTGGTGTCGGGCGACCGCAGTAATGGCAGATACCTTTTGCGCAGCGGCGCTTCCACCACTGAGAGCTTCTGAGTTCTCTGGCTTTGCGCCGTTCCCTGTTCATTTCTTCTTCTGTCAGATTGTAGGCAAAAGGTTCCATTTTTCGTATTCTATTGATTGAGTGACAAACCGAGACTTTCGATCCATTTTTTAATTTCTATGGTTAATATGTCATAAAATTTTTCAGATCCGCCGAGCCCTTGCCTTCCAAAAAAATAATTTATCTCGAGAAAAATCGGTGTCTTAACTTTTGATCGGGATGAAAAAAGAATATCAAAACCGGCGAGATTGATTCCGGTTTGACCGCAAAAAAGTTTTACAGACTTGATGGCTGATTTTTGCAGGTCCGGATCGGCGTCGTAATCAATCATGGCCCCCTTTGCGATATTTGACAAAAACTGATCTGTATCGCGCTGGGTCCGCCAGTAAGAAACGATTGTCCGGCCGATGACAACAACCCGGAGCGACCGGTTGTTTGCAGATATATATTCTTGGATAATAAATCCCTTTTGTCCGCTATTTTCATATGTTCTCGCCGCTTGCAGCACTTTTGAAAAATTTTCAGCCGATTGTATCAGATAGACCTGATCTCCATCTCCGCCCCAGTCAAATTTGAATACAAACGGAAAATCGAAGATCGGTTTTTCCGGAAGACCTCCATAATGTATGGAAAACGCATCCATATTCAAATGAGTTTCTGTTTTAGGATGTGCTGCGTTTATTTTTTGAAAAAGCTTAATCTGGCCTATCTTTCCTTTGTACTTAAATTTGGCTTCAAAATTGGGAAAGACATGTTTACAATTACTGCGCGCCATGGTGTAGAGAGATTCATAGCATCCCTGGGGCAGGATGACGGCATCGGCCGCCAGAATTGCTTCAAGATCGTCCATTCCGGGATTGTGCCCGGCACAGAGTCGATTCTTGTCAGCTTCAAAGCAGGGGTGATAGGACAAAATCATCAGTAACCAAATCTTCGAAGGGCTTTTGTGTCTTTGCTCCAGTTTTTATGGATTTTTACAAAAAGCTTTAGATAGACCTTGGTTCCTACTATTCGTTCGATCTCTTTTCGAGCTTCCGTGCCGATCATTTTTAGCTTGCTTCCGTTTTTTCCGATGATCATGCCTTTTTGCGAACCACGTTCGACATGAATGGTGGCGTTAATTTTTACAAGAGCACCATTTTTTTCTTCGGAAAATGACGTTATGGTGACCGCTGTGGAGTAGGGTATTTCCTGGCCGGTGAGACGAAAAACCTTTTCACGGATCATTTCAGCGGCAATAAAGCGTTCCGGCATATCAGTGATGGCATTTTCAGGATAATAAGGGGGGCCTTCCGGCAAAAGGGCCTCCATGGCGGCAACGAGTTCATCGATTTGGCTCCCCAATATAGCGGAAACCGGTATGATGGCCTCAAAAGGATATTCCTTTGCCCATTTTTCCATGGTGGCAAGAAGGTCGAGTTTTTTAACAAGGTCTATTTTGTTCAGAACAAGAACAACCGGTCGTTTTATTTTTTCAAGTTTCTTTACGATAAACGCTTCGGATTCGGGATCCGGATTTGCCGCATCAATCATAATGAGGACGATATCCACATTCCCCAGCGCTGAAAGGGCTGCGTCCACAATTCGAATATTTAAAGGGCGTTTTGCTTTATGGATCCCCGGTGTATCGATAAAAATTAACTGAGAAAAAGGACGATGAACCACGCCCAGTATCCGGTTCCGTGTGGTTTGTGGTTTTTTAGATGTAATCGAAATTTTTTCGCCTAATATCTGGTTTAAAAGCGTCGATTTTCCAACATTCGGCGCACCGACAATGGCGACGAATCCGGATCTGAAATTCTTTAATTTGTCTTGTATGCTTGACATGTTATACCTAAACCGGACAAGCCCCGCAAACGGGACAGGCCGATTGTATCGAAGCGGACTTGTCCAGCCTGTGCCGTGTGGCGGAGATTTATCCGCCTTTGGAGGATCCCTATTTATCGGGCAATCAGAAATATTTGCCACCAAGACACGAAGGATTTTATTATTTGTCACTTAGTGTCTTGGTGGCTTTGTGGCGATAAGAAAAAAATTTTGCCACAAAAAACACAAAATTTACAATTAAGGCACTAATAGCCGATTAACCGTTTAATAGCATCCCACACTTCATCTTTTCCCATGCGTGATTTGGCGGAAAACAGGATCAGTTCCTGTTTGTTTACACCGAGGGCCTTGGCGATGGCCAAGTGTTGGTTCTTTTGTTTTATTTTAGACAGTTTGTCACTTTTTGTCAAAATTAGAATGCCGGGAATATTGAAATAATGGAGCCATTCAATAAAATTGAGCTCCTGCATCCCGGGGATGCGGCGAATATCCATGATAAGGACCGTGCCTTTTAATGTTTTTCTTGCTGAAAGGTAGGTTTCAATCATGGGACCCCAAGATTTTCTAACAGATTTAGGAACCTTGGCGTATCCGAATCCCGGTAGATCCACAAGCGAAATAATCTTGTTTATAATAAAAAAATTGATCAGTTGGGTACGACCGGGTGTGGAGCTGGTTTTAACCAGATGTTTTCGGTTAACGAGGGTGTTGATCAGCGATGATTTGCCCACATTGGAACGCCCGGTAAAAGCGATTTCCGGCAAATCTTCAAAAGGATACTGGGACGGCTTGACGGCACTTTTAACGAATTCCGCTGATTTAATGATCATGATGAATTTTACTCTTGTATAAAGACGATCTTTTAGATGGCCATGAGTTGTCATACCTAATGGATTTGCGGGCCGTAGTGTCTTTGGAGATCTGGAATGATGGCCTCCGGCTATTAGAACCTACGGCTCGGAGAGAATATTGGAATATTGAATTTGTTGAAAAGGAGACACTATTCCACTTCGAGAAAAACCGCAAAGTTCAGCTTGTTATGCTTTGAGCCTTTAATTATAAGTCCTGTTTCGTCTTTAGATAATTCTCCAGTCGATCCATCCCCTCGGCAATATTTTCCATGGAGGTTGCATATGAAAAGCGAAGATATCCCTCCCCGTTTTTACCAAAATCAATGCCGGGTGTTACCCCCACATGGGCCTTTTCAAGAATATCAAATGCGAGCGCATATGAATCGTTTGAGATGTGTTTTGCATTGGCAAATACATAGAACGCCCCTGTGGGCTCTACGGTAATTCCGAGCCCCATAGCTTTAACCCGTTGGATCATGTATAGTCGGCGCTCGTTGTATATTCGCTTCATTTCTAAAATGTCATTTTCAGCTTCCGTGAGTGCTGCGATTCCGGCGACCTGCACCATGGCATTTGCTGAGATAAAAAAGTTTTGCATAATCTTCTGGATGGCTCGAATGAAATGCTTGGGTGCGATCATATATCCAAGCCTCAACCCCGTCATGGCATAGAGTTTTGAAAAGCCGTTAAAAACAAATGCCTTTTGAGTAAATTCCAGTATCGAATGTTCCTTTCCCTCATACACCAGGCCATGGTAAATCTCGTCCGATATGATGTAGGGTGAATCCGGGTCTGAAGCCAGGTCAGCAATGGCGACCATACGTTCCCGGGACAGCAGGTTTCCGGTGGGATTGGATGGTGAGTTGATAAAGATTCCCTTTGTTTTTCGGGTAATTTTTTGTTCAATGTCCTCTGGCCTGTATTGAAATCCGTCTTTCTCGAAAACGGGCACAAATACCGGTTCACCCTGGACGAATTTGATAAAATTCGGGTAACAGGCGTAATGGGGGTCAGAAATGATGACCTGGTCTCCTTTTTCAAGAAGCGCGGAAAACATAACAAACATGGCCGGGGACGTCCCCGATGATATAACGACTTGACCGGGATCCACGGATACTCGGTATGTCTTGAAATAGTGCTTACAAATGGCCTCTCGAAGTTCAATCATACCCAGACTGTGTGTATAATGGGTATGCCCGTTGTCCAGAGCCTTGCAGGCGGCCTCCTTGATACACTTTGGTGTGTCGAAATCAGGCTCGCCCACTTCCAGATGGACGACGTGAATACCCTGACGTTCCATTTCGTGGGCTTTCTCAAGAACGTCCATAACGATAAAGGGCGTCATTTCTTTGGTTCGATTTGAAATCATGTGATTACCTTACACGACTTTATTGAGAGGATATTCAATAATTCCTTCTGCGCCATTCTTTAAAAGTGTTGGAATAAGATCTCTTACAATGCTGGTATCCACCACCGTTTCCACGGAAAACCAGTCTGAATTATAGAGCGGGGCAACGGTCGGTGCATTGAGGCTCGGCAAAAGGGATACAATATTTTCAAGATATTTTTCCGGGATGTTCATTTTAAGGCCTACCAGTTTTTCCGCAACGAGCGCACCTTTCAGCAACAGGGCGATCTGCTCCAGTTTTTCTCTTTTTTTCGGGTTTTTCCAGGCTTCATGGTTGGCGATGAGCTGGGTATACGTCTGCATTAATTCGTGGATAATTTTCAAACCGTGCGCTTTAATGGTGCTTTCCGTTTCCGTAACTTCTACGATGGCATCGGCAAGACCGGAAACGACTTTTGCTTCCGTGGCACCCCATGAAAATTCAACGTTTACATTGATATTTCTTTCAGAAAAATAGTTTTTTGTAAATTCAACAAGTTCTGTGGATATTTTTTTGCCCTCGAGATCCTCGATGGTTTTAATAGAAGAGTCGTGGGTTACGGCCAATACCCAACGCGCGGGCCTAGCACTTACTTTTGAATAGATCAGGTCTGTAATGACATGTACATCCGAATTGTTTTCAGCAATCCAGTCTTTGCCTGTCAGACCGGCATCAAGTGTCCCGTTTTCAACATGCCGGGACATTTCCTGGGCTCTGGATAGTGTACACTCAATGCTATCATCATTGATTTCCGGGAAATAACTTCTTCCATTGACATTAATCTTCCATCCTGATCGCCTGAACAGGTCTATGGTCGCATTTTGGAGGCTTCCCTTGGGAATCCCCAGCTTCAAAGGAATTGTCATCTGTTATATACCTCCTCGGGGTTAAACACCGGTTTTCCAATTATACGAATGGATTCTCCGTCAAACATTTTATGGAAACAGCTTTTATGTCCGGTGTGGCAGGCTGCACCACCGACCTGTTCGACTTTCAGCAGCACAGTATCATCATCACAATCAATCCGTATTTCTTTTACGATTTGAAGGTTGCCGGATGTTTTTCCTTTTATCCAAAGTGTCTGTCTGGTTCGACTATAATAGGTTGCTTTGCCGGAAGTGAGTGTTGTCTCCCAGGCATCTTTGTTCATAAATGCCAGCATCAATACCTCCCCGGTTTTATGGTCCTGAACGATGGCCGGTATCAAGCCGCCCATCTTATCAAAATTGAGTTTAACCATAGCATTATCTTTCGTCTTAAAAGGATTATCAAGAAATCAAATATTCCAATTGGGACTAAGCACATATATTCATAAATACGGTTACGTATTTATGAATTAGAGCACCAAGTGGGGCGAAGTCCCTTCTTAAAGCTTGAAAAATTATCTATTTTGTATAATAATGTCAAATTCTTTTTTGTGATGCCTGTGTATCTTGCTTAAAGAAATAATATTTGATATCATAAGATTTGTCCGTGTTAACGGGGGAGAAAATCCCGTGAACACGGACTAACGGTTGATGCACCAATGAAAAAAAATGGTTTACGAATATTTTATCGATTAAAATTAAGAAATTAGGGCCTTCGTCCCAATTGGAATAATGGAATGATGGAGTAATAGAATAATGGGTTTAAAGACTTTTTAACAATTTAAATAGTTTATTTCCTCTCTTATTTACAGCATTCCAACATTCCATTATTCCATACCGGTGCCATGAACAAATCATCACTAAAATACCTAAGATATTGATAAATTGTAGGATTTCAGAGATACTAAGTTATGCCAAAAACTAAAAGCACATCTCAAATACTCGTAAAACGTGCCAGAAAAAACCAAAGAGGCTTTTTCCCAAAGATTTTTAGATGGTTTTTGCTCGTATCTCTTTGTGTTATTATCATCGGCTCGATAGGAATTGCGGGCATTTATTTATACTTAAGCAAAAATCTTCCAAAAATATCTTCCCTGGAGGATTACCGCCCACCGATCATCACAACGGTGTATTCAGACGACAACCGAAAAATCGCTGAGTTTTTTAAAGAACGGAGAATTGTGCTTCCGCTATCAAAAATACCCGAAATACTTAAAAAAGCTTTTGTTGCTGCAGAGGATTCGAGGTTTTATAAACACAAAGGGATAGATGTTTTGAGTATCTTCAGAGCATTTTATAAAAATATCGAGGCCGGAGCCATCGTTCAAGGTGGAAGTACAATTACCCAGCAGGTGACAAAGTCGTTTCTTTTAACACCTGAAAGAAGCTATACTCGCAAAATAAAAGAAGCGATCCTTGCATATCGCATTGATAAGAAATTTACAAAAGATGAAATTCTCTTTTTATATCTGAATCAGATTTATTTGGGACATGGTGCATATGGCGTGGAAGCGGCTTCCGAGAATTATTTTGGAAAATCAGCCCACGAGTTGAACCTGGCCGAATGTGCTATATTGGCCGGTTTGCCCCAAGCGCCGAGCAGATACTCTCCCTTTAAGTATCCGGAAAGGGCAAAACAGCGTCAGATCTATGTTTTAAACCGAATGGTGGAAGAAGGTTTTATCACCAACATTCAGGCGACGGAAGCCATTAATAAAGTGCTTGATATCAAGCCCAGGAGAAACCTGTATATCGAAGAGGTTCCCGTCTATACAGAACATATCAGACGTTACATCGCAAACAAATACGGTGAAGACGTGCTGTACAGGGAAGGTCTTAAAATTTATTCTGCTGTCAACATCGAGATGCAGAAAATGGCACGGGAAGAAATTGGAAAGGGATTATATGCCCTTGACAAACGTGAGGGGTACCGAGGACCGATTAAACATCTTAAGCCGGAAGAGATTGAGTCGTTTTCAACGGAACTTCAGCTCGAATTGGAGGAGACACCCCTTGAGGAAGGGAAGAGTGTAAAAGGTGTTGTGATAGAGATTAATGAAGAGAACGATACGGTCGTCGTTCGCATGGGAAGTACACTGGGCGTTATCAGAATTGACGATATGCGGTGGGCAAGAAAACCTAATCCCGAAATCGCCTATTATGAAACCCGTGTTAATCACGTTGGAGAGGTGTTAAAGGTCGGTGACGTTATACAGGTTCGTGTCAAAAATAAAATATTCGATTCAGATCGATGGTGGCTGTCTCTGGAACAGGTTCCAGGAGTTCAAGCAGCCCTTTTGTGTATTGAGTCGGAAACCGGAAATGTCAAGGTGATGATGGGCGGCAAAGATTTCAGAGAGAGCCAGTTTAACCGGGCGGTTCAATCAAGACGCCAGCCGGGTTCCGCATTTAAGCCGATCATTTACGCAGCAGCGCTTGACAAAGGATACACACCGGCAACGATGATTATTGATTCACCCATCGTTTATGAGGATACGGAACATGATTTTACCTGGAAACCCAGGAACTACAAAGAAAAATTTTATGGCCCCACGATTTTTCGGGATGCTCTTGTAAAATCACGTAATGTTGTGACCATAAAGATTTTACAAGATATCGGCATTGATTATGCTATAAATTATGCCCGAAAACTTGGAATCACATCAAATATGAACAGAGATCTTTCCATCGCACTGGGATCTTCCGGAGTATCTCTTCTTGAGCTTGTTAGTGCCTATTCAGTTTTTAACAACCTTGGTTATCTTGTGGAGCCTGTCTTTATTACAAAAGTTTTAGACAGGGAAGGGAATGTTATAGAAGAAGGCAACCCTGTTAGAAGAAAGGTTATCGATCAGAATACCGCTTATATCATGACCAGTCTTCTTGAAGGTGTTGTCAAGCATGGTACCGGGCATCGGGTGAAGGCATTAAAAAGACCCGTGGCAGGTAAGACCGGCACGACAAATAATCTTCATGATGCCTGGTTTGTGGGATACACACCCCGTTATAACACAGCGACATGGGTTGGTTACGATGATGAAAGGTCCCTTGGAAAAGGAGAGACCGGCTCCAGAGCGGCGAGCCCTATTTGGGTCGGCTTTATGAAAAGGTTACTGGCTGACAAGCCTGTCAGGGTTTTCCAGGTGCCTGAGGGTGTTGTTTTTTCTAAAATCGATGCCGAGACCGGACTGTTGCCCATCCCTGAATCTACAAAAACAATTTTTGAATGTTTCAAGGAAGGAACTGTTCCCACGGAATACACTAAAAAACCGGATGCCATGACTGAACCTGAAGAATTTTATAAATCAGATATGTGAGGGGTCGGGGAGTTTTTAGAAATGTCCAACTGCCCATAACCCATTAATATTTATAGAAAAAATAGCACTAGACATAAGCTTTTGTATTTGTTATGAATA
>Ga0307425_1001720_pt1 | contig 12758 bp, 11 predicted proteins | sample SalMarWE160330MG_FD_202152 | JGI IMG/M metagenome (GOLD analysis project Ga0307425, IMG submission 202152) | Salt marsh sediment microbial communities from the Plum Island Ecosystem LTER, Massachusetts, United States - WE1603-30 | ecosystem: Environmental > Aquatic > Marine > Intertidal zone >... | reverse complement strand
ATGGGGGAAGGAGAATATGAAGGCCGGATAGTGTCTGTCAATGATTCCGGGGAGGTTGATACGGAAAACCTGCTTCTTGATTTCTCAATGACTAAAATGGTTATCGGAATGCTTGCAGCCGCACTGCTGGGTTTATGGCTTTTTATATCACTTTCACGTTCATATAAAAGAACCGGAATAAGTTATCCCCGGGGCATTCAAAGTTTCCTGGAACCGGTAATAATCTTCATACGTGATGATGTAGTCATTCCTAATATCGGTTACAAGCACTATGAACGGTTCATGCCATATCTGTTATCAGTATTTTTCTTTATACTTATAAATAACCTTATGGGGCTTATCCCGTTCCCGCCGCCGTTCGGAGCTAATGTGACCGGGAATCTGGCCCTTACTATGACGCTGGCGCTATTTACCTTTTTCATAGTACAGATTAGCGGGACAAAAGGTTACTGGAGACACATTTTTGCAACACCCGGTGTTCCATTATGGCTGCTGCCTATAATGGTGCCGGTTGAAGTAATAGGAATGGTATCAAAACCGTTTGCCCTGATGATCCGTTTGTTTGCAAATATTACTGCCGGTCATATTATTGTTATTAGCTTACTGGCGTTGATATTTATTTTTGATTCATTATGGGTTTCACCGGTATCAGTATTCTTTGTAGTTTTTATGGATTGCCTCGAATTACTTGTGGCATTCCTTCAGGCATATGTCTTTACATTTCTGTCGGCTCTGTTTATAAGCCTGGCACTTGTTGAAGAACATCATTAATTTTTTTGTTTAATTAAAAACCTAAATTATGACAGGTACTTTAGCATCAATCGGAGCAGGTCTTGCAGTTATCGGGGCAGGTCTGGGCATTGGAAGAATAGGCGGTTCAGCAATGGACGCAATAGCCAGGCAACCGGAAGCTGCAGGAAAGATACAGCTGGCAATGTTAATCGCAGCCGTCCTTATTGAAGGAGTTGCCCTCTTTGCTGTTGTTGTTGCTCTTATTGCTTAAGGAAAAAGAGATCCTGTAATGGTTGATTGCAGGATCTTTAAATTGTTAATTCTTAAATGAGAAAATATGATATTATTAGCAGGTAATAGTCTGACCGCCGTTGGTGTAGGAACATTATTCTGGTCAACACTGATCTTCTCACTCTTTTTCTTTCTGCTGGCAAAATTTGCATGGAAACCAATTCTTGCTGCAGTAAAGCAGAGAGATGAGATGATAAAGGGATCACTCGAATCCGCTGAAAGTGCCAGGAGAGAAATGGTGAGACTCCAGGCCGATAATGAAGCAATCCTGAGAAAAGCCAGGGAGGAACGCGAGGTTATCTTGAAAGATGCAAGGGATGTGCGTGACAAGCTTATTGCCGAAGCCAAGGGAAAAGCATCCGAAGAGGCTGAGAAAATAGTCGAAAAAGCTATGGTCGGGATAGAAAGGGAGAAAGCTAAAGCCCTTACTGAGATCCATCAACAGGTGGCAGATCTTTCAGTAGATATTGCGTCCAAATTGCTGGGAGAAAAACTCAGTAAAACAGGCGAACAGGAGAAATTGATAACTAAATATCTGAAAGACATTGATTTAAAAAAGAACTAGAAAGCTGACCTTAAATGAACGACAGTAAAATATCCGTCAGGTACTCCCGTGCATTGTTCCAGTCAGCCCTGGGAAAGAAGATATTAGACCGGGTTAATAAGGACATGACTTATATCTCTGAAATTTGCAAGATCCAGGAAATGCGGGATTTGCTGATCAACCCTGTGGTACCCCCGACAAAAAAAAGAAAAATAATGCATGGCATCTTTGAGAAGGAGGTTGATAAAATAACTATTTCATTTATTGATCTGGTAATTAAGAATTCCAGGGAGAGCTTTCTTCCTGCTATTGCGAGGGTCTTTATTAGTGATACTTTAAAATATAAGGGGATAACAGAAACAGTACTCACAACGGCAGTCAGGACGGATAAAAAAGTTAAAAAAGAGATTTCAGATCTTGTCTCTTCAGCTTTCAATACCAGGGTGGAGCTTAAAGAAATAATTGATAAAGATATCCTTGGCGGATTTATACTGAGGATGGACGACAAACTGATTGATGCCAGTATCAGGAATAAACTCAGGACAATAGAAAAAGAGCTGAAAAGTAAGACTATTACAGCATAAGAAAAGGAAATTTACAGTTAGCATAATAAGTAAAATAATTATGACAAGTATTAAACCCGCAGAAGTCTCAAAGATCCTTCAGCAGCAATTAGAGGGGATACAGACCGGAACTGAACTGGAAGAGGTCGGGACCGTACTTACCGTTGGTGACGGTATTGCGCATATTTACGGCCTTACCAATGCAGAATCGAATGAACTCCTGGAGTTTGAAAACGGTATGGAGGCAATAGTACTCAATCTTGAGGAAGATAATATAGGAGCAGTGCTGCTTGGTCCTACCGAGGAGATCAATGAAGGGGATATTGTAAAACGAACCAGACGTATTGCCTCTATTGATGTTGGGGAAGAGTTGCTTGGAAGAGTTATTTCACTGACAGGGCAGCCTCTTGATGGAAAAGGTCCCATAGGGGGTAAACTATATGAAATGCCATTTGAAAGAAAAGCACCGGGAGTTATTTTCCGTCAGCCTGTAAAACAGCCACTTCAGACAGGTATAAAATCCATTGATGCCATGATACCCATAGGACGCGGCCAGAGGGAACTTATAATAGGCGACAGGCAGACAGGTAAAACAGCTATTGCAATTGACACTATAATAAATCAGAGAAGTAACTTCGAAAAGGGAAAACCGGTTTATTGTATTTATGTAGGTATTGGACAGAAAGGATCAACAGTGGCAAATATAGCCAAAACACTTGAGGAGCATGGAGCTATGGAATATACAGTAATTGTTCTGGCAACCGCTTCTGATCCTGCAGCATCACAGTTTTATGCTCCTTTTGCAGGGGCAGCAATTGGTGAGTTCTTCAGGGATACGGGACGTGATGCACTTATTATTTATGATGATCTGTCTAAGCAGGCTGTCTCCTACAGGGAGGTTTCTCTTCTGCTTCGTCGTCCGCCGGGACGTGAAGCCTACCCGGGTGATGTCTTCTATCTTCACTCACGCCTGCTCGAAAGAGCTGCAAAAATAATTGAATCGGAAGAGGTGGCTAAAAAAATGAACGACCTGCCGGAATCAATCAAACATTTGGTAAAAGGTGGAGGATCACTGACTGCCCTTCCTATAATTGAAACACAGGCAGGAGACGTTTCAGCATATATTCCTACAAACGTTATCTCTATAACAGATGGACAAATATTCCTGGAATCGAGCCTTTTCAATGCAGGTGTAAGACCTGCCATAAATGTTGGAATTTCAGTTTCAAGAGTAGGTGGTAATGCCCAGATAAAATCAATGAAAAAGATTGCAGGTACACTTAAGGTCGACCAGGCTCAATACCGTGAACTGGAGGCATTTTCAAAATTCGGATCCGACCTGGATGCTTCTACACTGGCTATCCTTAATAAGGGCGCAAGGAACGTTGAAATACTGAAACAGGATCAATATTCTCCGGTCCCTGTTGAGAAACAAATAGCAATAATATATTGCGGAACCATGGGATTACTTAAGGATGTACCTGTCGACAAGGTGAAAAGTTTCGAACATGATTATATCGAATACCTTGACCTTAAACACAGGGATGTTCTTGATAACCTTCGCGATGGAATTTTGAATGACGACATTACCGGGGTCCTCGAAAAAGTAGCTAAAGAACTTACGGCAAAGTATAAACCACAGTAACAGAAAAGTTAATTGTCGGACTAATTAGTTTAAATGGCAAATTTTAAAGCAATAAGGATAAGGATCAGTTCTGTCAAATCAACAAAACAGATAACATCGGCTATGAAGATGGTCTCTGCAGCCAAACTTAGAAGAGCCCAGGATAAGATTGTCCGATTGCGTCCTTATGTTAATAAATTGCATGAGATACTTGTAGTTCTTACTCAAAGCCTTGCCGAAACAGAGATCGAAAATGTATATGCACGCGTTTCTCCTCCTGAAAAGATACTTATTGTTGCAATTACCTCAAACAGAGGCCTCTGTGGTGGCTTTAACTCAAATGTTATTAAAGAAACCCGCAGAATAATTTCGGAAAAATATAGCGAGCAATTCAGAAAAGGCAACCTCTCAATTCTCCCGATAGGCAAGAGAGGTTATGATTATCTCAGAAAGCAAAATATAAAAATGATCCCGGAGCGTAATGCTCTCTTTAATGATCTTACATTTGATAATGTTGCTATCGTGGCCGAAGAGACTATGACAGCTTTCATAAAGGGGGAATATAACCGGATTGAGCTTGTTTATAACCATTTTAAAAACGCTGCGGTTCAAATACTTACTACTGAACAGTTCCTGCCGGTTGAAACCACAACTCCTAAAGATGGGAAGAATACCATACCGGTAGATTATATCTATGAGCCTTCAGAAGAGGATATTGTTAAAGAACTTATTCCAAAATCACTTAAAATACAGTTTTACAAGGCAATTATTGATTCATTTGTTGCTGAACATGGAGCGCGGATGACTGCAATGCATAAAGCCACTGATAATGCCACCAACATGATCCGTGAACTTACGCTGCAGTACAATAAAGCACGCCAGGCAGCAATCACGAACCAGATCCTTGAGGTTGTCAGCGGGGCAGAAGCACTGAAAGGATAAACACCGGGTTATCAATGACCCGATAGTTCAATAAAAGGCATGTATAAATATTCCGAACTAAAAGATAAAGTTGAAGAAGCTATACTTACTCTTTCGTATAATTCGGAAGCCGGTAATCTTATAGAACCTGTAAAATATACATTCACTTCAGGTGGGAAAAGGATACGCCCCGTTATGTCTCTCATGGCCTGTAACCTGTTCAGCAATAGTGTTGAAGATGCAGTAATGCCCGCGACAGGACTGGAAATATTTCATAATTTCACACTGGTTCATGACGATATTATGGACCAGGCTCCGGTAAGACGGAGATTACCCACTGTACATAACAAATGGGATATCAATCAAGCCATTCTTTCAGGTGATGTGATGGCATTCATTGCCAACGAGTGTCTGTTTAAAACACCTCCCGGTTATCTGCAGAAGGTTTTTACTGAGTATAATAATGCGGCCATAAGTGTATGTGTCGGTCAGCAGCTTGATATGGATTTCGAAAAAAAAGATATTATCAGCCTTCAGGAATATCTGCAAATGATAGAGATGAAAACAGCAACGCTTTTAGCTGCCGCACTGAAAATCGGAGCAATTATCGGTGGGGCCGGTGAACGTGATTATGACCTTTTATTTGAATTTGGGAAAAACCTGGGGCTGGCATTTCAGATACAGGACGATCTGCTTGACATTTGGGGCGACAGGAAAGTATTTGGCAAAACCCCGGGTGGTGATATTGTTGCCAACAAAAAGACATTTCCCCTGGTAAAAGCGATGGAAATTGCTTCGGAAGAAAAGTTAAGCAAGCTGCAAATGCTGTTTTCTTCCGTGGAAACAGATCCTGATAAAAAGGTAAAAGAGGTCATATCCATTTATAATGAGCTGAATATAAGGGAAGCCACAGAAACCCGGGCAAATGAATATATTGCCAGAGCCTTCAGCCTTCTTGGCAAAACAGGTGTGCCCGAAGAGCGAAAAAAAGAGCTGAACCTTGCGGCCAGCTCTCTTATTGGCAGGGAACATTAGATTATAATCCCCCCGTATCCTCGTGTTTCTTTAACCAGTCAATGTTAATAAGCGCACCTGCATTAAGCATGAATTGACTATATTTTGTAGTGCCGAGACTAAGAAGATATTTTGCTTCGAAGTAAAGATCTAACTGTTCTGTCATCTTCATGTATGAACCTACACCAAGATTCAACCCAAGACCATTATCACTCTCTTTATAGGGATCTATTTCGGGATATTTAGTACGTTTCCATGCCAGCATAATATCAATTCCTGCCAGACCGTAAAACTCAAATTTGTCAAGGGAATTAAAAACATAATGACCATTGATGTCAAACATCAGTGTATTAACAGTATACTTGGATTCAAATTCCTTGTAAACATGTGGGATAAAAAATGTAATGGATGGCGAGATATGTAACGGAACACTGATTTCATAGATACTCTTCAGTGATGCAAAGAAATGGCCGCTTTTATTATAATCATATTCCATACCGTGGAAGTAGTAACCGGTAGTAAAGCCTGTTCCGCCTCCGATTTTTGTAAATTGCGGTTTTACTAACGGAACAGCCAGGAACATAACCATCAGAAAAAGTAATAATTTTCTCATACAGAATATTTTTAAGTTAATATTTTCGTAGACGGATAAAGATAAATTTTTCTGATATATCCGGCAATATTAATCTTTATTTATAACACTAAAACAATAACTTTTGCAAATTTTATTAAATTTGTATATTCTGAGAAATAATCAAAATAATTAAGGAATATGGCAAAGAATACCGGGAAGATCAGCCAGATAATTGGTCCTGTGGTTGATGTTACATTTGATAGAGAGGGCATGGAAATGCCGGATATCTATGATGCCCTTGAGATAAAGAGAAATGACGGATCAACACTGGTTGTTGAATGTGAACAGCATATCGGTGAAAATACTGTCCGTACTATCGCAATGGATTCTACCGATGGTCTGCGCAGGGGGATGGACGTTGTTGCCACAGGGCTGCCTATAACAATGCCCATCGGCGAACAGATTAAAGGGAGGTTAATGAATGTCACCGGGGAAGCGATCGATGGTATAGGTCCACTTGACAAGAAAGGAGGATATCCCATTCACAGGAAACCACCCAAATACGAAGATCTTTCAACAGAGAAGGAGATTCTTCATACCGGGATTAAAGTTATTGATCTTATTGAGCCATATTCCAAGGGTGGTAAAATAGGTCTCTTCGGAGGTGCCGGTGTCGGAAAAACAGTTGTAATACTCGAACTGATAAACAATATTGCAAAAGCCTATTCAGGTCTCTCTGTTTTTGCAGGTGTTGGTGAAAGAACCAGGGAGGGGAACGACCTTCTCCGCGAAATGCTTGAGGCCGGAGTTATCACGTACGGGAAGGAGTTTCTTGAAAGCATGGAAGCCGGCGGCTGGGACCTTTCGATAGTTGACCACAATGCACTTAAAGAATCAAAACTTGCACTTGTGTTCGGGCAGATGAATGAGCCCCCGGGAGCCAGGGCAAGGGTTGCTCTTTCAGGTCTTTCAGTTGCTGAACATTTCAGAGATGGTGACGGTAAAAGTGGTGGAAGGGATATTCTCTTCTTCATGGACAATGTATTCCGTTTTACCCAGGCCGGTTCGGAAGTGTCTGCACTCCTGGGACGTATGCCATCAGCTGTGGGATACCAGCCGACTCTGGCAACAGAAATGGGTATAATGCAGGAGCGTATTACATCGACACGACATGGATCAATTACCTCGGTGCAGGCAGTTTATGTACCTGCCGACGACCTTACTGACCCTGCTCCGGCAACTACCTTCGCACACCTGGATGCAACAACTGTTTTGAGCCGTAAGATATCAGAGTTGGGTATATATCCTGCTGTTGATCCTCTTGATTCAACTTCAAGGATATTGACTGCCGATATTGTTGGCGAAGAACACTATAACTGCGCACAGAAGGTTAAAGAGCTTCTTCAGCGTTATAATGAACTACAGGATATAATCGCAATACTTGGAATGGATGAACTCTCTGAAGAAGATAAGCTGGTGGTACACCGGGCTCGCAGAGTACAGAGATTCCTCTCACAGCCTTTCCATGTGGCCGAACAGTTCTCAGGTGTAAAAGGTACACTCGTTTCAATAGAAGACAACATCAAAGGATTTAATATGATAATGGAAGGTAAGGTAGATCAATATCCTGAATCCGCATTTATGTTTGTCGGAACCATTGAAGACGCGATCGAAAAAGGAGAAAAGATACTTGCCCAGTCCAAATAATAAATATCCTGATGAAGATAGAGATCATTACTCCCGATAAAAAAGTCTATGAAGGGGATATTAAATCAATAAGAGTCCCCGGGAAAAAAGGTTCCTTCCAGGTACTGAAAGATCACGCACCTATCATTTCAACACTGGATAGCGGCACGGTAATTATGGTAGACCAGGAGAACAACGAAAAAACTTACCAGATCGACGGCGGAGTGATAGAGGTTAAAATGAATTCAATAATACTGCTGGCCGAATCGGTAAAATAAACCGGATATAATGACGCCTGAGGAATTCCGTAAGCATGCCCATGAGCTTGTCGGGTGGATGACTGCCTACATGGAAAATGTGGCAGACTATCCTGTTAAATCATCAGTAAAACCAGGAGAAATATTCAGTAAAATTCCTTCATCACCTCCTGTTAATGGGGAATCTTTCAATTCTTTAATGAAGGATTTCGAAGAGATTATCATGCCGGGTATCACACACTGGCAAAGTCCCAATTTCTTTGCATATTTTCCGGCCAATACAAGTCCGCCTTCCATTCTTGCCGAGATGCTGATAGCAACACTGGCAGCTCAGTGTATGATATGGGAAACCTCACCTTCTGCAACGGAACTCGAAGAGAAAATGATGATCTGGCTTCGTGATATGATCGGATTACCAGCTGAATTTGAGGGGGTTATCCAGGATACGGCGTCAACAGGGACACTAGCCGCCATACTGACAGCACGGGAAAAGATCACAGACTTTACAATTAATGAAGAGGGTTTTCAGAATACCCCTGCTTTAAGAGTATATTGTTCTCAACAAACCCATTCCTCAATTGAAAAAGCTGTTAAAATAGCCGGGATCGGCAGAAAAAACATGGTGAAGATACCTGTCGGTGATGATTTTTCAATGATCCCGGGTAAGCTGAAAGAGGCAATAACAGAAGATAAAAAAAGAGGATTCCTTCCATGTTGTGTTGTTGCCACAATCGGGACAACAGGTACTGCCGCTGTTGATCCGTTACCTGCAATAGGAGAGATATGCAGGGAAAATAATATCTGGCTTCATGTTGATGCTGCAATGGGAGGGACAGCTCTTATTTTGCCTGAATATCAATGGATGCTTGAAGGCAGGGAATTTATTGACAGTTTAGTCTTCAACCCCCATAAATGGATGTTCACAAATTTTGATTGTTCAGCCTTTTTCACAAGAGATACCGGATCACTGATAAGGACTTTTGAAATACTCCCTGAATACCTCAAAACAAGAAGCAGGGGACAGGTGAATGACTACCGTGACTGGGGTGTACCCCTGGGTCGCAGGTTCAGGGCTCTTAAGCTGTGGAGTGTGATCCGGTCATATGGAACAGATACTCTAAAGGAAAAAATAAGATACCACATAGGTCTGGCAACACAACTTGCAGAGAAGATATCTTCAGAACACGATTTTGAACTTACAGCACCACTTTCGCTGAATGTCGTATGTTTCAGGTACCACCCTGCAGGAATACAGGAGGAGCGGCTGAATGATATAAACCAGAAGCTTAATCATATGCTTAACGATTCAGGTAAGATATACCTGACTCACACAACTCTTGACGGTAAATATACTCTCAGGATGGTAACCGGGCAGACAAATGTTACGCTTGATCATGTAAATGAAGCCTGGGATCTTATTAAGAATATGGCCCGGGAGATAAAAATCTGATCATCTTTGCAACCTTCCGAAATTCATACCATATATGTCAATATTGAATAAAAACTCAAATGAAGGTGCTTCATTGAAGTTCTTCCATGCAACTTGTACACCGGCCGATATCCGGTAGGGAATCCTAAGAAGATAAAAATCTGAAATAAGTTCAATACCGTATGAACTGAATGATTCGGTTCCCTCGTTAAAATAATCAACCAGGGTGTCTCCACCTTCAGTTGTAAGAAAATAATTATTTTTCCCGAAGGCAAGATCATAGAATAATCCTGTACGTATCCTTGTCATATAGAAAAGAGAGCCGAAATTAAAATCGGGATAAAACAAAGGTGCAACATAATCGATTGAGTAAAAATCGAGTTCTTCAGATATTATGTTATCATAGCTGCGCGGGTAATGGATCTTGTTATTAATCAGGTATTTTACAAACTCCTGATTCTCTGTTTCATACCTAAGCCTGATGCCATGATTTTTGACAAAGCCTGGAAAATAAAGTGTAATCTTTGCATCGAAATCAGAACCATATATCTGTTTGTCAAAGGGAGCCCAGTCATATCGGGCTTCTACAATTTGTCCGAAACGCGGATATATATCACGATAGGATGAACTATGGTAATTAGCAAAGTAAAGGTGCCCGGTAAAATTTATCTGGCCATTATCATATGTGCCGGTTTCTCTGTCGAAAATATTATCATTTCTGTAATCAACAGAAAAATAAGGGTAGAGATATTGTGAAAACTTCCCGGTACTGAACGACCATGGTATATAAATATAGTTTTGGAATCTTAGTCCTGGGGCAACCGTTATGGGAATAAACTCCGGCCCCGAACCCGCAAGATCAATGACCGGTTCATTACCATAATCCAACCGTGATTCAATAACCGGGTACAAGCCCTCCCATATAATCCGTGAGTGGAATTTATGTCGTTGATCTGTGGAATATTCATAACCAACTGAAGTTGTAAGTGTGCTCAATTGATTCTGTGACATCAATGTAAGCCCGGGTCTTATAGAGGCAGGATCCTCCTGAATAGCCTCAATATCAGCATATAGCGGCATCCAGCTGTGAATATTAAAAAGATGTTTCCACTTCCTGTAGGGTTCGGGTATATAGTCAACTGCCTGAACATTCTCTTTATCAATATCCGGTTTCTTGTAACTGTCAATAAGGTATGTAGCAGGTAAAGAGGCGGGATTTCCTATTTCTTCAGTCTCATCAAGTGAAGCAAAACATATTTCGTTACCCGTGGAGGTCATATTGCTGAAAAAGACAGTATTGCCATTAATATTCAAATCGGATGCCCCGAATTTAGAATATGTAACAGCTGATAATGTGCCATTTTCTTCAAGCAGATAGATGTTATCTGTTCCCGATACTGAACTTGTATAGAATAATGAATCGTTTCTCAGAAAGGTTGATTGAATATCAAATCTGTTTTCTTTAACAAGTATTTCCCACTCCTGGTTTTCATATGACCATGAAAGGATCCCCTCTCCCTCCTCTCCCAGCGAAATAAGAGTAAGTTTTTTCCCGTCGGCGGACCATTCAGGATGCTGTAAGAAGAGATTTCCGGGTGAAGGAATTCTATTAATAACTGTCCCATCATCAGGATCAACAAAGACCAGGTTATTTCTGTTGTCTTGAGTATTTTCTGTTGCTGCAATAATCTTTCCGTCAGGAGAAATGGACGCCGCAAGGTATCTCGACAGGTAGCTAAGCTGCTGTACTCTACGGTTATTGATATCATACATTTTTATTACTGAATAGTCCCTGTTTATCCATCTTGGATCGGTTAATGATTCCACCCATACAATTTTACCCTTACCGTAAGAGATAACCCATGGGTACATTCTACCCGGGACAAACAAATTTTTTATTGTTTTTTCCGAAGGTTTTATAAGTACAAAAGAAACAGGATCAGCCAGTGAGGTTTTAACCGCAATCAAAGAATCATAGCCGGCATAAACAGCAGAATAGAAACTTTCATAACCTCTTTTCACTGGCGGATTTACCGGTTCGTATTCTTTAGCATTGGATTTTTCAAGATCATTTTTCCATGATTCCCCCAGAGTATTAAAGGCCCGGTCAAAAAGTCTCTTTTTAGTAAGTCCTGCACTTCTTGTCAGGCTTATATTGACAGGGTTCAATGTAAAGGGCTGACTTGCCGTAAATTCACGAACATTTTTCCAGATACCGGGATCACTATTTAACAATCCCCAGGTATATAGTAGATAACCATACTGGTAATAATCAGGAGTATAATTTTTATAAGAACCGTTAAACAGTTTATCGTATTTATACATTTTACCTTTTTCAACAGTAATTGCCTTCATAAGATTCAGGAATCCCGGGTCTTTTCCCCTTCCTGATTCAGTAAATAATGTTTCATTGAAAACAGCTTCGCCCTCAATAAACCAGAGGGGGAAGAGGGCAGATATTGCACCCGGGAACTGCTCTCCGAAAAAACAGGACATGAATTTCGTAAATCCTGTATTCAGAGACTGCAACTGCATTACATGTGTCAGTTCGTGAAGTGCCAGCTGCCTGTTATGTTCAAGAGGTATACTGTTCTGCCCCGGGGTGGGATATATCTCCATCCTTTTGGGGGCCCACGCCACATAACCGTTTGACTGGGTGGTATGGTTGTGAATAATAACAGGAATTTCCAGTTTTTTCTCGGGGAAGGATGAGAATATTTCAGAATAGGCTTTTTCGAGTTCTTGGGCAAACTTAATACCCTCTGAACCATATGTCTCAGGATAAATTACTGTAAATTTCCCCGTTTCTATCTGAAGCCATTTGAGTGAAGCTGGATCCTGCCCGGTATTGTAGTACTGGGCTGAGGCAACTTGTGGAACGAGAAAAATAAGCAGTGAGTATATTAAAAGTATAAGTCTGCTCATATTAATCATGACTCAAAAATAGCAAATTATGCGAGGTGGAAACAGATAGTCACTGTAAGAAAAAAATCCTTACTTTCGTCAATTGATCCGTTAGCGGCAGGTTGAATCAATTTTAAATCAATGAAGCAATTCAGATTTATCAACAATATAACAGGGTGGATAGTTTTTTTAATTTCTGCTGTCACATATCTTCTTACA
>Ga0307425_1001719_pt1 | contig 12777 bp, 12 predicted proteins | sample SalMarWE160330MG_FD_202152 | JGI IMG/M metagenome (GOLD analysis project Ga0307425, IMG submission 202152) | Salt marsh sediment microbial communities from the Plum Island Ecosystem LTER, Massachusetts, United States - WE1603-30 | ecosystem: Environmental > Aquatic > Marine > Intertidal zone >... | reverse complement strand
TACGGTTCCGATCATTGCTTTCGCCCGTTCGCGCTCGGTTCCGGGATGGTGCTCGCTGAGGACAAAGCATGCGAAAACCTGCGCACATGCTCCCGCCTCGATCATCGCGGGAAGAGAAATGTGACCGTTCCCTTCTCCGGTGAGAAAATCGAGCTTGCCGTCGAGCACCTTCATTGCCGTGTCACAGTGAGTGTCGAAGAATCTCATCGATATCCCTTTGCTTGTTTGCCGGTGTGCGCGCTGTTTAGATGCGCGCGATTGCTTCTATTTCAATCGGTGCACCCTTGGGCAGCGCGGCCACTTGTATGCATGATCGCGCCGGTGGCGGTGCGGGAAAGAAGCCATCATATATCGCGTTCACCTTGGCGAAATCATTCATGTCGGTGAGGAATATCGTCACCTTCACCACATCCGCCATCGATGCTCCGGCTGCTTCCAGGATCGCCTGGACATTTTTAAGCGACTGTCGTGCTGCTTCTTCGATGTCGTCTGTGATCAACTTCCCGGCGGGTGTTGCCGGGAGCTGCCCGGAGGTGAACAGAAGCCCATCTGCGTATATCCCTTGTGAATACGGGCCGACTGCCGCGGGGGCGGCGTCGGTGGCTATCGCTCTCTTTTTCATCTAGATCACTCCCAACTCTCGCCCTACCTGGGCGAATTTCTCAAGTGCAAAATCGAGATCGGAAACGGAATGAGCGGCGGAAAGCATAACGCGGATGCGCGCCTTGCCTTGCGGCACGGTGGGGAATGCAATCGCCGTTGCGAACACGCCTTCTTCAAACAGGCGCTTGGAGAAATTCCAGGCGGTCTCTGCCTCGCCGAGCATTACGGGTGTAATCGGCGTGTCACTATGGCCGGTGTCAAAGCCGAGTGCCGTCATCTTTTTCTTGAAGTAGTCCGCGTTGCTCCAAAGCTTGCGCACCGGCGCATCTGTCTCCTGTAGGATATCTATGGCCGCGATGCACGCAGCGACATCGGGAGGGGTGGCGGCGGACGAGAAGAGGAATGGGCGGGCGCGTTGACGCAGGTAATCTACTATATCAGCACTTCCGGCGACATACCCTCCCATGACGCCGAACGCCTTGGACATGGTCCCCGCCTCGATGTCCACCCGGCCGTGCAGCCCGAAGTGATCAACGATCCCGCGCCCGTGACTTCCAAGGACGCCCTCGCCGTGCGCGTCGTCGACCATTACCATTGCGTCGTATTCCTCAGCGGCGGCGACAATCTCGGGCAATGGAGCGAGATCTCCATCCATGGAAAAGACTCCATCGGTAACGATCAGTTTCTTTGCAATGTCCTTGTTCTCCTCCAGCAGCACACGCAGTGCGTCTGCGTCGCGATGAGGGAAGATCACGCGTTTGGCCTTGGTCAAGCGGCAGCCGTCGATGATTGAGGCGTGATTGAGTTCGTCGGTGAAGATCACATCGTCTCTGCCCATGAGAAGCGGGATTGTGGCCAGGTTTGTGTTGAGTCCCGATTGAACGGACAGCGCGGCTTCGGTGCCCTTGAATGCGGCAAGCTTCTTCTCCAGCTCGATGTGCAAGCTCATCGTGCCGGCAATTGAGCGCACTGCCCCCGGGCCGACGCCATACCCGTCGATTGCGTCTTTGGCGGCGGTGCACAAACGCTCGTCGTTGGCGAACCCCAGGTAGTTGTTCGAGCACATGTTGAGCGCACGCTTTCCCTCGACGATTACCCATGCTCCTACCGAGCTCTCAATCGTTCGGATGGTGTTGTACAGGCCTTGCTTGCGCAGATCATCGAGTGCCTGATCAATGAACGCATACTTACCCATCGTCTACGCCCCCAGTGATATTGATGGGCAAATACTAAGCCACGCAGTGATCCTTTCCAAGGGGCGCCTCACACCGGATACATCTCAGGGCTCGCATCCCGCAGGAGAGATCGACTCCTCGATGTCTTGATCAGCAGCAACTGCAGGAAACCGGCCGGCGGTTATCGGCAAGGCGTAATTGGGATTGGAAAGTGAAGAAAGGCAGCACCCAGCTATTGCCAGTTCCGTCAGCAGCGAGCAGTCAGTAGTCAGCAGTTGGCGGTCAGCAATCACAAAGCGCGAACGCATCAAGTGGCTAGAGCAAGGAGCACAAGCGACATTCACCACGAAGAGCACGAAGGCCACGAAGAGTGGCATCTGGTTGACTATCAGCTCTGCCGATTAGTTGTGTATTTGGATGGGTGTCACGAGACGAACAGGCGCGCTATGTCAAAATGGTGCGTCGGCGAAATGGCTGCCCTCCGGGCATGCTCCCGGCCAACGTTGGGCACACGCCTGTCCTGGCGGACAGGTCCCAACGTTACAGGATTCCACTGGCTCTAGACCCACCTGTGTATCGCGTGCAGCGACAGGGGTGACACGTTCCAACACGCATCGTAAGAAGCGGCGTCACTCCCAGTGCTTCCCTCCCTTCGTGCTCTTTGCGTCCTTCGTGGTGAAAGGCCTTTCATTTAGGAGAGCCATTGATGCTTGAGCAGGAGAAAGAAATGTCTATGTGTCTCGCAGAGACAGAAAACAGTGATGGGTGATGCGTGAACAGTAAAGAGAGCAAAATCAAGAACATCATCTCGTAAAGGCCTGTCTGCTCGAAGACCGGCAGACAGGGCGCAGAGAACTGCTTTGATATGGCAGAGGCCAGAGCAAAAGTCACTTCTCAGCGGTATTGGCCCTGCATGCTAGCAGGCACAGGTAGGAACGTAGCAAGCGGACCAGGGAGGAGCGCAAGAATGCCACAGGCTGTGTCTCAAGACATCATCCCAAGGACCCACCGTATCGGTTATCCCTGTGGGGTAATGTCCGGCTGATCCAGAAGAGCGAAAGCTCTTCGTAGATGTGGTATGGTGATCGATCCGCCCACGATGAGAGCGATGGCGAGCGCCTCTTTGATCTCGTCATCAGTTGCTTCATGCTCGCGCGCGCGAACGAGGTGATACGTGATGCAATCATCACATCTGAGTACGGCCGAAGCGGTGAGTCCGATAAGTTCCTTCTGCTTCCTCGTCAACGCGCCGTCGGAGTATACGTCTGCATCCAATGCGAAGAAACGCTTGATAGGAAGATTCGCCTGCGCAAGTAGGCGCTCGTTCTCCGATGCTCGGCGCCGAAGGAATTCTTCTACTCGATTCGTATCTTCATTCAGCTGATCCATTATTCAACCATGCCTCCGCGCGGGTAAGGATATCGCGCGTGTCGTCATATGAGATAGTTGCGAGCGCTTCGTTGTACGCAAGCCACTTGGCATCCGTGTGCTCACGGGACAATGCTGGGTCGGCGAGAGCGACACGGCCGAGGAAATAGACCGCTTCTTTGAACACCGTACGGTGGTTTCGCGTGAAGTAATAGCGGCTCACAGCGCGGAAGCCGCGAATCGGCTCGATGTTCTGGAATCCCGTCTCCTCACGCGTCTCACGCAAGGCGGCCTGCGTTTCGCTCTCGCCCGCCTCGATGTGCCCCTTGGGCGCTCCCCAGTGCCCCCCATAACGGTGTCGCAGGAGGAGATAGTGCCTTCCTCGTTCGCTTTCCGAATATAGCACGAATCCCGCCGATCGTTCAGCGGATGCCTGTTGAACGGTCTCTTGTGCGGAAGGGCCCTGACAAGCAGGGCCCTCGTCAGCTGATGTCGAGTTCTCGGTCATTCTTATCGAACATGCGTGGATTGAGGCCGAGGCTGCGGAGCTCGCGCACCAGGACGCGGAAAGATTCCGGCAGGCCCGGTTCCGGGTATTCCTCACCTTTGAGTATCGCCTTGTAGAGCTGGATGCGCCCGCGTGTGTCGTCGGACTTCAGGGTGAGCATCTCCTGTAACAGAGCGGATGCACCGTATGCTTCCAACGCCCACACCTCCATCTCTCCCAGTCTCTGCCCGCCGAACTGCGCTTTCCCGCCGAGCGGTTGCTGTGTGATCAGCGCATACGGGCCGGTCGAGCGAGCATGGATTTTCTCATCAGCTATGTGTTCGAGCTTGAGAATGTACATCGACCCGACAGTGACCGGGCGAGCGAACGGCTTACCGGTGCGGCCATCGCGAAGAACGACCTTGCCGTCGTAGTTGTCGCCCTCGTCCAATCCGATCTTTACGCGAACGTCGTGCAGCTCTTCCAAGATCTCGTCTTCTTTGGCGCCGTCGAAGATCGGCGTTGCGACCAGCTCCCCCTTCAGCTGCGCCAGCCAGCCCAGGTTTGCCTCTAGAACCTGTCCCAAGTTCATGCGCGACGGAACTCCCATCGGGTTGAGGACGACGTCGAGCGGTGTGCCATCGGGGAGGAACGGCATGTCCTCCACCGGGCGGATCGTAGATATGACGCCCTTGTTTCCGTGACGGCCAGCCAGCTTGTCTCCCACTGAGATCTTTTTCCGCTGCGCTACGAACACCTTGACGAGCTCATTTACCCCGGCGTCCAGTTCGTCTCCTTGGTCGCGGGAGAACTGCTTCACCTTGATAACCTTTGCTGTGCCGGATACCGGTACCATCCGCAAGGACGTGTTCTTTACGTTGCGCGCACGCTCACCGAAGATGGAACGGAAAATCTTCTCCTCCGGCGTCGGCTCTGATTCGCCCTTGGGTGTAATCTTGCCGACGAGAATGTCGCCGGTGCGCACAACAGTCCCCACGCGCACGATTCCGTTTTCGTCAAGATTCTTCAGATCTTCCTTCGAGATATTGGGGATGTCGGCCGTGATCTCTTCCGGGCCGAGTTTTGTCTCCTCCGCCTTCACCTCGAACTCTTCGATGTGCAATGAGTCGAGCAGATCCTCGCGCACGATGCGTTCGCTGATAACGATCGCGTCCTCGTAGTTGTATCCTTCGAATGGGAGAACGCCTACGAGCAGGTTTCGTCCGAGGGCGAGCTCGCCTTGATCGCTCGACGGTCCGTCGGCGAGAAGATCTCCCGCCTTTACCTTATCGCCGGCATTCACCACCGGACGGTGATAGAGAACGGTATCTTGGTTGGAGCGCTCGAAGTTCATTAGCGGATATTCCAGCTTCTTGCGTGCCTTCTGCACAACGATATGGCGGGCGTCGACTTCCTTAACCACGCCATCTTCCTCGGCGAGAAGAAGCATCCCCGAGTCCATCGCTGCCTGACGTTCGAGGCCCGTACCCACGAATGGCGCCTCCGGTCGCAACAGTGGTACTGATTGGCGCTGCATGTTTGCACCCATCAATGCGCGGTTCGAGTCATCATGCTCCAGAAACGGAATCAGCGCCGATGAAACACCGACGAGCGCCTTTGGCGACGTACCGACGAAATCGACCTCTTCCGGCGGAACGAGATAGACGTCCTCATGACCGGTACGCACCTCAATCCGTTCGCCAAGGAGTTTGCCTGTCTTGCTGATAGGCGTGGTTGCCGGTGCGATCTTGTAGCGTTCTTCTTCGTCGGCCATCAGGTACACTACTTTGCTGGAGACTTTCCCTTTTTCGACCCTGTAATAAGGGGCAACGAGGAACCCGTGTTCGTTCACCTTTGCATAGCAGGCGAGCGATGTGATCAGGCCGATGTTTTGACCTTCCGGCGTTTCGATTGGGCAGATGCGTGAGTAGTGCGAAGAATGAACGTCGCGAACCTCAATCTTGGCGCGACGCTTTGTTAACCCTCCACCGAGCGCGCTCAGACGGCGCTTGTGCGTAAGCTCGGTAAGCGGGTTTGTCTGCTCGAGAAACTGGGAGAAACGGCCGGTATAGAACAGCTGATTTATCGCTCCCTGTACAGTGCGGGTGGAGATTATGCGGCGGATCGTATCTTTCTCATCGAGTGCGTACTTCGATAGCTTATCGCGTGCGATGCGAGCCATCCTAACTAGCCCGGTACGGAGGGCGTTTTCCGCCAATTCGCCCGGAAGCTTCACCCGCTTGTTCGCCAAGTGGTCTTTTTCATCGATAAGGACAGCATTGCCTGGAACGCGCAGAAGGTATTCGATCGTGCGCACGATATCCGCAACGTAGAGAGCCTTCTGTTTCAGTTCCAGTCCGAGCTTGCGATTCACCTTAAACCGGCCCACCGCTGACAAGTGATAGCTCGACGGGTGGAAGTACAGGTTCTCCAGGTACTCCCCCATCTGCGCCGACGACGCGCGATCGGAAGGCCGAAGGCGATGGTACACTGCGCGCAAGGCGTCTTCCTGCGTTGTAATCTGATCCTCGTCCAGTGTCTTTTGGATGAACGGATTGACGAACTTCATCGATTCGAGTTTTGCTGCCACCAGCGTCTCCAGATGCTCTTCCTGCATCTGCTCGCCCGCTGCTAGAAGCAACTTGTCACCGTTTTGTACGGCGTGTGCCGCGCGGCGCCCGACATGCGGGGCCAATGTCTCTGCAGTGACCGGCGAGACTTCGTAGCTGTAGTACGAGCGGATGGCTGCCTCGTCGAAACCCAATGCCTTGAGCAGGACGGTGACAAGCACTTTCCCTTTGCGGTCGATGTTCGCCTGCACGTGTCCGCGTTTGGTGTCGAGGAGGATTTCCAGCCATGCCCCCAATTCGGGGAGGATGTGCCCCCGGTACTTGGTTGGCTCTTCTTGGGTGAAATACACGCCTGGAGAGCGGGTAAGTTCGTTGACCAGAGCATTTTCCGAGCCATTGATGATCAACGTGCCGCGGTTGGTCATCATCGGGAAATCCCCGATGTACAGCTCTGTCTCTTGATTCAGCTTGCCTTCTTGAAACAGACGCGCGGTAACTCGCAATGGCCGCGAGTAAGTGAGGTCTTTGTCTTTGCATTCGGCCTCGGTGTTCCGCGCTTCTCCCAAGTACGGATCGACGAGTTCCAAAACCAGCCCGTCCTTTCCGTGCCCCTCAATTGGAGAGACATCGGCAAAGGCACGCACAATACCCTCGTCGATGAACTTGCGAAAGGAATCTTTGATGTCCTGTAGTAGACCCGGTGGGGGGAGGGTTTCCTTTATCCGTCCGTAGGACCGCCGCTCTCGATGCTTCATCATCCTCCTCCAAAAGAACGTTCTGCCCTAAGGCGAGTGCCTTAAGGCAGAGCGTAGAAAACTGCACACAAGCTCAGATCTACTGCTGGAGTTCGACCTCGGCTCCCGCCGCTTCGAGCTTTTCTTTGAGACTGGCTGCCTCATCGGGGCCCACATTCTCTTTGATTGTTGCAGGAAGCTTGTCGACGAGATCTTTGCACTCCTTGAGGCCCTTGCCGGTGATCTCCTTGACTTCCTTGATAACCTGGATTTTCTTCTGGCCAGGGTTCGTGAGGACGACTTTGTACTCCTCTGCAGCGGCTTCTGCGCCATCGGCGCCGGCTCCGGGAGCAGCGGCAACGGCGACTGGGGCGGCCATTGCGGCGGAGACGTTGAATCGCTCCTCAATCATCTCTACCAGATCGGCCAGGTCCTTCACCGTCATGTTCTCGATCTCTTGAAGGATCTCCTGTTTACCCATTATTACTCCTCCTTATCCTGATTGTTCACGTTGTTTCTTTACTTCGCCCAGCAGTATCGCCAGCTCCCGGATCTTCCCATTGAGCATTACTGCCAGGGCTTTCATCGGGCTTTGCAGGAGCATCGCCAGTTTCGCCAGCAGCTCTTCACGGGAGAGGAGCGTTGCGTAACGCTTCACCTCATCTTCTTGAACAACCGTCCCCTCGAACAGCCCTCCCTTGATTGCATATCTGGAGGGATACTCCTTACGGCAGTCCTCGGAAAGCTTGAACGTCAGCACCGGATCCTCGTATCCGATCGCCACACCGATCGGCCCGGCCAGCAGCTCGGCGAAATCCTCGTCAAGCCCTGCTTCGCCGGCGGCGATGCGTGCCAACGTATCTTTCACTACCCGGTACTCGAGCCCCTGCTTGGTGAACCTCTCGCGAAGCGCGACCATTTCATTGGCGGTGAGCCCACGGTAGTTGGCGAGTACCAACGATGCTGCCCTGGAGAATTTGTCCTTCAGGAGAGCGACTTCATCTATCTTCGCTTGCGTCGGCATCTCTTAACTCCTAGTTCTCTTGCTCTGTGATCGTCGTCACCTCGCCGAGATCGAGCACGATTCCCGGCCCCATTGTCGAGGAGATGCTGACTTTCTTAATGAAGCGGCCCTTGACGCCCTCTTCCGGTTTACGCTCGGAGATGCTTCTGATCATGGCGATCAGGTTCTCCTTGAGCGCAGCGGCGTCGAAAGAAACCTTGCCGAAGATGGAGTGGATGGTCCCATGCCGGTCGCTACGGAACTCTACCATTCCCTTCTTCAACTCAGCGACCACCTTTCCAATGTCTTTGGTCACGGTTCCGCTCTTCGGACTCGGCATCAGCGAGCGCGGCCCGAGAATCTTGCCGAGCTTTCCGACCACCGACATCATATCAGGGGTGGCAACAACCTTGTCGAACTCCAACCAGCCGTCTGTGATCTTCTTTGCCAGATCGTCTCCGCCTACGTAGTCGGCTCCGGCCTGTTCAGCCTCGGTCTGGCTTTCGCCTTTGGCAAAGGCGAGAACGCGGACAGTCTGACCGGTGCCATGCGGCAGGCTGCATGTGCCGCGCACGATGACCTGGGTGGCCTTTATCCCCAGATTCAACGAGACCTCCGCGGTTTCGTCAAACGAGGATGTGCCCGACGCTTTCAGCTTCTCAATCGCCTCGTCGAGAACATACGTGCTCTGCGGGTCAAGCAATGCCGCCGCAGCTTGATATCGCTTACCGTGTTTCACCTCTCGACCACCTCAACTCCCATGTTCCGCGCGGTTCCCTTGACGATCTCGATCGCTGCTTCCAGCTTGTACGTGTTCAGATCGGGAAGCTTGCGCTCTGCGATTCGCTTGACCTGCTCGGTCGTGATCTTGGCGACCTTTGTGCGGTTCGGTTCGGGAGAACCAGATTTTATCCCCGCGGCCATCTTAATCAACTCCGCGGCGGGCGGCTGTTTGAGGATGAAGTCGAAGCTGCGATCCATATACACCGAAATAACGACAGGGATTATTACTCCCGGAGTCTCTCCCTTGGTCGCCTCGTTGAACTTTTTGCAGAAGTCCATGATGTTCAGCTTGTGCTCACCCAACGCCGGGCCGACCGGTGGGGCCGGCGTCGCCTGTCCGGCCGGAATATGTAGATTTATCTTCGCAATTGCATTCTTCGCCATCCTACCTCCTACTCTTAAACACTACAGCTTCTCAATTCCATCGAAACCAAGACGAACCGGAGTCTCGCGGCCGAAGATCTTGACCATCAGGGTCACTTCCTCGGAATCCTTGTCGATCTCTCTTATCTCGCCGGTGAAATCAGCGAACGGGCCTTCCACGATTTCCACTACCTCTCCAACCGAGAAGTCAACTTCTATCTTTGGCTCGCCGGTGGCGGTGGCGGAGGCGGCGGTTGGGATCTCCAACAACCCCACCTTGCGCTTGATGAGCTTCATTTCCGGCCCTTCGATTGGCGCAGGCTTGAAACGCGATCCAACGTAGCGTACGGCTCCGCGCACACCGTCGATCAGCGCCATCATCTCTTCAATATCAAGACCCATGCGGCTAAATACATAGCCGGGGAACAAGCGCCGCTTCTCGATTCGCTGGATTGTGATGACGCGCTTGTCCTTGTATTCCTTCACCTTGAGCAACCCGGAGGCGCGGCTGTTGATCTGATCTTCCATCTCGATCAACGCTCCCTCAGCCAATTGCATCCCCTTTCGCACCTTCCCGATGTACTTCTCAGGGATTACTCGAGTCTTCTGCTTTTCGTCCGAGTATTCGAACGTGACGCGGCGGACCTTGTCGCGGAGCACAATTCTGCCCTTGTTTGTCACCACATATCGCTCGTCGCTGTCGGACGTGAGAGGAACACCATTTCGTATCTTCTCTCCCACGCGGATATCGCGGCGGATGCGCTTGTCGCCGGGGATAAGGAACTCTTCCTCGTTACGATTCGTCATTTCGACGATTACGCGCTGCAGCGATTCAAGTTCCACCACCCGTGCATCCGCATCCATGTGGCGCGGGGGCTTGCGGGCTATCGTCTCCCCGCGTTGCACCCGTTCGTTGGGCTTTGCCACCAAGTCGTACTCGTACGGAATACGGTACTCAGTTCCCGCTCCGCGGCGGCTGCGTGACGTGATAACCTCTTCCACGGGAACGAGGAAGAAGGTTCTTTCATCGTCTACATTGAAAGCCTCAACGCGATCTTCCAACCCACGCTTGCGTATTCGCTCGTTGAGGTCATCCCTGACCTTCAGCTCCGAGCCAGCGTACGTCTGGATCGCATACCACTTTTTCATCTGCATAATTGTGTTAGATCTGTATGAAGACCCTGAGGAGAGCCTGCACGATCGTATCCACTCCCCAGATGTAGATCGTCAGTATGACGACGAACACAAGAATCAGGCCTGTAAGGGAGATAACCTCGTTGCGTGTAGGCCAGGTTACCCGACCCACCTCGCTACGAACCCCTTTCAAGAAGCTCGTGATCTTCTCAAGCATCCAAGTCTCCTTTTTCGCAAAAACTACGTAGCAGGCCCGGGAGGAATCGAACCCCCAGCCTTCCGATTTGGAGTCGGACGCTCTGCCAATTGAGCTACGGGCCTAGGAGAGATCCAGCGAACTAGACCTCCTTGTGAGTGGTGTGATGTCGACACCACTTACAGTACTTGTTCAGGCTCAGCTTCTCGCGTACGTTTCTCTTGTTTCGCCGCGTATGGTAATTCCTGCGACCACAATCGCTACACGCTAGTGTGGCGACGATTACCGTCTCGCCTTTCTTAGCCATTGTCTATCACTTATTCCAGGATCTTGGTTACAACACCGGCCCCAACTGTGCGGCCGCCTTCGCGAATTGCGAAACGGAGACCTTCCTCCATTGCGACGTGATGAATCAGCGTACCGATGATCTTCACGTTGTCGCCCGGCATCACCATCTCGACGCCGTCGGGAAGGGTAATGATTCCGGTGACGTCGGTCGTGCGGAAGAAGAACTGCGGCTTGTAGCCGGAGAAGAACGGAGTATGGCGTCCGCCTTCGTCCTTGGCGAGGATGTAAACCTCTCCCTCGAACTTGGTGTGAGGTGTGATCGTCTTGGGTGCGGCGATAACCTGCCCGCGCTCAATCTCGTCCTTCTCGATGCCGCGCAGGAGGATTCCCGCGTTATCGCCGGCGATCGCGTAGTCGAGCGTCTTGTTGAACATCTCAAGGCTGGTGGCGACGGTCTTCTGAACTTGGTCGTGCAAACCGACGATCTCAACTTCCATACCGGGAGTGACTTTCCCGCGGCTCACGCGTCCGGTGGCGACCGTACCGCGACCCTTGATGGAAAAAATGTCCTCGATTGGCATTAGGAATGGCTTGTCCTCTTCGCGATCCGGAAGCGGGATGTAGGAATCAACGGCATCCATTAGTTCGATAATCGACTTGCACTCTTCTGACTGCCAGTCGTCACTGTTCATCGCCGCAAGCGCCGATCCACGGATGATCGGGATTTCATCGCCGGGGAACTCGTACTCCGAGAGGAGGTCGCGAATTTCCATCTCAACCAGATCGATCAACTCAGGGTCGTCGACCTGATCGACCTTATTCAGGTAGACAATCATCGCTGGCACGTTCACCTGGTGTGCCAGCAGCACGTGCTCGCGCGTCTGTGGCATCGGTCCGTCGGAAGCGGCGACAACGAGGATTGCCCCGTCCATCTGAGCGGCACCGGTGATCATGTTCTTGATGTAGTCGGCGTGTCCGGGACAATCGATGTGCGCGTAGTGCCGAGTTTTCGTCTCATACTCGACATGTCGGACGTTGATCGTGATTCCGCGGGCCTTCTCTTCGGGAGCGTTATCGATATCGTCGAAGGCCATCGCCTTTGCCTGTCCTTGCGCAGCGAGAACCTTAGTGATCGCTGATGTCAGCGTCGTCTTACCATGATCGATATGTCCGATCGTCCCAATGTTCAGGTGAGGTTTATTCCTCACATACTGTTCCTTAGCCATCCACAAAACCTCCTTAAACGTGTTGACGTGACGTCGCGAAAACTGGGATGCTCTCGCTACAAGAGCCCGCGATCGGATTCGAACCGATGACCTCCCCCTTACCAAGGGGGTGCTCTACCTACTGAGCTACACGGGCGTTCCGATCGCCCCGTGATTGCACGGAGTTTAACCGCAACCCCCAAGGTTTGCCAAGTGGAGGGGGAGGGATTCGAACCCCCGTAGGCGTCGCCAACGGATTTACAGTCCGCCCCGTTTGGCCACTTCGGTACCCCTCCAAAGCAAAGAAAACCTGAGCCAGCGGCCAGAGTTGAACTGGCAACCTACTGATTACAAGTCAGTTGCTCTGCCAATTGAGCTACGCTGGCACGCTAGACCGAGTTACCGCCGAATTGTACAGAAGGGTGTTTTGAGAGTCAAGCAAAAGACCAGAAGGTACTCACGAACAGCTGACAACCCGGGTCACCCAAATGGGACATGCGCGTACCGATTTGGATGCATTCTGCTGTGTCCATCGCGGATGGGTGAAAATCTTCTGACCACGAAGGATACGAAGGGATCAAACAAGCAAGAACAAGAAACGGACGGGCTCTGTTTTCACCTTGTAGAAAGCGTTTCACCACGAAGGACACGAAGAGCACGAAGGGAAGAGAAAGACTAGGAGTGGGCGACACTTCGGTGTGCTCCATCGACGCCAATCAGGTTGCCAGCGCCGATTCCCACAACGTACGTTCCACGTTGTACATCTGCCACTGCATGCGATGGACAGGTGGGCCATGCTAGAGAAGTACGGAATCATATGTGACGGCGTTGTCGTCTAATTGCACAGTTAGTTGCCTGGTCTCACAGT
>Ga0307425_1001717_pt1 | contig 12786 bp, 21 predicted proteins | sample SalMarWE160330MG_FD_202152 | JGI IMG/M metagenome (GOLD analysis project Ga0307425, IMG submission 202152) | Salt marsh sediment microbial communities from the Plum Island Ecosystem LTER, Massachusetts, United States - WE1603-30 | ecosystem: Environmental > Aquatic > Marine > Intertidal zone >... | reverse complement strand
GGGTTGCGTTGCAGTTTTTGAAACAATACTCATATGGTGACATCATGTCATAACAAAAAATTGTATATGTTGTAATAATACATTATCTTTGCTGTTGACTTTATTTTTTTGCATTATTATTTTAGGCGCAATAACGATACCTTCTATCTGTATACCTCCGACCTACTTCGTATCATACGACACGAAGATATAGTTCGGAGGTTTATTATTTAGAATCATTATAAATTACACAAAACACTTGCATGTACGATTATATAATCGTATATTTCGCACATAATTATAATTAACCACGAAAAAACAGATAGAAAATGAAAACAAAAACATTCTTAAACAGGACCAAGCAATGCAACAGGGGTAGTACTGCTTACCAAAAAGTATTCAATCTTATGCTGGGTACACGAAAAAACGCTATGTCCGGGATTTCTCTTGTACATAACGTGAAAAGAGGACGATATAGTCACTATGTGAGCCATGAAATGGCCGTAAAATGGATTATGATTGAGTTGGGATTGAAAGAAGGAGTTGATTACGAAATCTTCAACGATGCACCACGTGGTGGAGTAATTGGAGACAAAATCCGTCTCACATCTTACGGATGTAATAAGCTTGTTCTAGATTAACGAAAAAGCATATAGAAAATGAAAAGAAAAACATTCTTAAACAGGACTAAGCAATACGATAGAAATAGTACTGCTTACCGAATTGTGTATGCACTTATGATGGACACAAAAAAAAGAGCTATGGAGGGGAGATATATTACTCATCGTATCATAACGAGTACATCCACGCATTATGAGTATTACGAGTCAGCTGTTAAATGGATCATGTATGATCTAGGTATGAAGTATGGAATTGATTACGAAATGTACAACGATACTCTAGAGGGGTGGGCAGCAAATGACAAAATCCGTCTAACCCCATACGGGACTAGAAAGCTTATCCGGGATTAACCTCAAAAACACATAATTATGAAACTTCAAACATTTGAGCGAAGAGTAGGATTGACTCACAAATACGTAGAGGCGTATACAATTGTTAAGGGTTTTCTTACAAAATCAAAGTACAAACGTGGGTATAGTATTAACTTATTGAGGTGTATATACAAAAATTATCAATGGGTCTATGTATGGTATGGCGAAGAAATAATCAGAATATTGGACTTAGCTGGTTTTCGCATAGACATTGATTATAATATTGTTAGTGATCCAAAATTGACTAGATTATTAAGGACACATATCAAACTCACAAAAATTGGCCAATGCAAACTAATCACAAATTAATATTAACACAAAAGAAAGGAACAAATTATGAAAACAAAGAGGTCACAAATAATACCGGATTACGTAACAGTCGACTTTGTATGCAGAGTCTACGGTTTGGGACTAACAATTGTAAAAATAGTAATTATGGGTAGTTCTGACGGTATAATCAATACATTTGATTATATAACTGTCTCTAAGTCTACAGGATGCTTTCAATCTGATTATGTCGACAAAGATCATCCTATACATATAGATGGTCAAGGTATGCAATACACTGTATGGAAAAACAGTGAATTCATGGAGCCCTTCACACTTCAAGACATTATTGATAGATTTGAATATTACAAAATGATTGAAAACGAATAATTTGCAACTATGGAAAACACAGAGAAACAAACGAATTATGTAATCAACAAGCTCCAGGAGCTTGTTATTATGAAGTATATACAATTATCTGCTAAGTTCCAAAACAGGCGAGTCGACACATCGGGACTAACTTATAAACAAATAGAGAGAAACGTGAGACTCAATAGATTGGTATACATTGACGACGTGTTCGACGTACGATTCAAGATAATGGACCGTGAATATGAAACATACATTGTCAAATGGTTTCAGATTGATAACCAATACAAGACAGATGACCAGGTGAAAGAATTACGTGATAGACTATCAGTACAAGGAGAACTTAATTTTGATGAGATATGAAAACACAACTTATAGAGTTCGTTGTGGAGGTAATTAAGAACCCCACAACATACCCATTTTCGGTCATAATGGTAGACAATGAATCGGTAATGTTCAGGTTCAACGTAACCGAAGACGCTACGAACGTATTAGAGGCTTATGTGAGATTAATACGTGAAAAAAATCTTAAGATAGTCAATATGCAGGCAGACACACAAATCACCATAACAATCAATTGATCATGAAAAAAGCGGTATCAAAATTAGAAAGACTGGAATTACTTAAGACAATAGTGAAGTGTTTGTTTGACAATGGTAATTATGTGTATTATATGTACGACATAACTACGAATTCAGCTGAACTATGGATCAACTATAATCAACCATCTGTAGCTATTGATCCACGTATAGTGTCGCTTGCGACTATAATGGAATTAGATGTGAACATTGTCTATTCTAAACACAAAGACCTGATAGTAATAATGATGAAATGATATGACTTCATATTCAAAATCATACTACGAAAAAAACAAGCTTAACCAACTAGCTTACAACAAGAAGTGGAAAGCTCTCAACAGGGAAAAGTACCTGTTGACCCAAAAAAGATATAACGAAAAACGGCGCAAAAACCGCGTCGATACCAACAAAAACAGTACAAGTATTAACAATTAATTAATTAAAAAATGGTAGACTTCAAAAAGCTCTATGAAGAGGCAAAGAAAAAAGGTACGCTCAAACAGCGAACGCCTGAGTTTATTAAATTCGAAACCCCCGGCCAGATGGTTATTGGCGAGTTCGTGTCAGCAAACACCGTCAAATCATCACTGAATGATGGTAATTACAACCAGTACATTTTTCAGACCGATAACGGTCTTGTGAAATTCTCTCTTGGTGCAGCCAGCGATGCTGAACTTGAGGCTGTACTAATACAGGGTTGTCTCTACGCCATTGAATTCCTGGGTAATGAAAAGATTAGCGGTGGAAGGAGCGTGAACAAGTTCAATGTTGTTGAGATTAATGAGTTCGAAACTACACAGAAAAATGGCAAAAAGAACGACAAGAAACAAGATCAGGGTGACGACGACAAGGGCAATCAATGACATGAAGGCTTCGGCCGAATCACTTGAACGCGCCCAGGAACACCTAGCGTATGTGGCTGCGATGGCTAATTATCATTCGGAACATATCAACAAGTATTTACCTAAGATAATGGCTGCGAACAAAAATCTAATCGAAGTTGTAGAACTTTTCTACACTGGTCTATAAGTAATTTAAAATTATGCAATTAACGCTCCTAAGGGAGCGTTTTTTCTTTTTGTAACCAAAAAATAATATAATCATGCCAATCGAACGAGCAATTGCAAGAACCATAATGTCCAGGCTTGTAGGGTCCGGATTATCACAAAATCAGGTGTTCAAGCTTGTACGGCAAGCAGGTGCAGGATACAATACATCTAATATGATAGCTGATTTTCGGCAGATCACAGGTAGGTTCAAGAATCAATTCTATGTCGAAAAACTTGGAGGTAATGAAGTTGTTCCTCAAGACATAATGGTCGAGACCGATCTCGGAATTGATCGAAACTATCGGGTGTATGGAAAAATGACATACTATGACGAGTTCCAGGACGAGTATTACGAAGAAACTAAGTCATTCTATACCAACAATATGGCAACTAAGGAAGACATGGAAAACGAATTTCTTGGGCATTATTACGAGCAGTACTATATTGAAGGCGTAACACCTATGACCTTTCAAATTACAGCTGTTGAACACAACACCGGGTACAACTATTAATTAGCTTATGATACAAGAGAGATACAAGGTGGCTGACAAACCGCTCATGCCGCTTACTTCAAATGAAGTCCCATCTTACTTCTTGTTCCTGGATATTGAATCGAAACAAAAATATAACGAAGACATAGAAGTACACACCTTCGACATCGCCTGGGCGTGTTTGTGGGACAGGAAGAACAATGATAAGAAAAAACAATACACCTGGTACTATTTCAGGGATGGCGAAACAATGCTCAATTATATAGCATCGACCGTCGCAAAATTTGGAAAACTTACGCTGCTTGGTCATAATGTATACTTCGACTTGCAGGCATCAGGTTTTTTCAGCTACTTCACCGAAAAGAAATGGGTGCTTGACTTCGTATATGACAAAGGGTCTACGTTCATTTTGAAATGCACAAAAAACAAACAATCAATTACAGCACTATCTACAACGAATTGGTTTTCGTTTTCTCTGAAAGAACTGGGAAAGCTTGTAGGGCTTGAAAAAATGGATATTAATCTTAATGAATGTTCTATCAATGACTTGAAAAAGTACTGCAAGAGGGACGTTGAGATCATAGTTCATTCAGTCAAATATTACATTGAATTCATACAAAAAAACAACTTCGGGAAGTTCTCGTACACAAAGGCATCACAGGCATTCAATACATACCGCTATCGTTTCCTTGAAGAAAAAATTCGTATTCATAAGGATGAAACAGTTGTCAAACTTGAGAGACAAGCTTATATGGGAGGACGTACCGAATGTTTTTGGCTCGGAAAAGTTCCTGGTAAGGACTTCGTGACCCTGGACATTAATTCTATGTACTCCTTCGTAATGAAGAATTACGATACACCTATAGCTCTATCTGACTATTATAATACACCTTCAATTGATGACCTGGTAAGGGTTATAGACCGCTTCATGGTAATTGCGGAAGTTACGGTCAAAACACAAATACCAGCTTATGCCGTTCATCACAACGGTAAGACAGTTTTCCCAATTGGTGAGTTCACTTGTTTTCTGTGTACCCGGGGAGTTAAGTATGCCCTTGAAAATGAACATATTACAAGTGTCATACAAATGTCGATATATAAGAAGGGTAGACCTTTCAAAGGTTACGTTGACAATATATTTTCTATCAAATCGAAGCACAAAAAAACAAATAATATGGTGATGGAAAAATTGTCTAAATACATGTTGAACGCGTTGTACGGTAAGTGGGGTCAGAAGTACCAGATAGAAGAAAAGCAGGCTAAGGACGGCGTTCACGATTATCATAAGGAAGAAATATTAGACTTCACAACCGGGTCTTGGGTGACACGAACTCACCTTATGAACAGGATTATTACGAAAACCGGCGAAATAGAAGGCAGACTAGCGTTTGTGGCAATATGTGCACACATTACCGAGGCTGCCAGGATGTTGTTATGGTCGATGATTGAGAAAGTAGGAACTGACAAGGTATTGTATTGCGACACGGATTGTATTAAGATAAGAAAAAAACACATGTATCTGATTGAAAACATGATAGATAATGAAACTATAGGAAAACTTAAGATTGAAGACGAATCAAAAGAATTGACAATTTGCGGCAACAAGTTCTATGTCACAGAAAAAGAAACTAAGCTGAAAGGTATACCCCGCGATGCTGTTGAGATAGCAAAAGATCATTACCGTTTTCGTGTATGGCCGAAAATGACCTATCACCTGAGAAACGGTATAATTACAGGTTATCACAGGAATGTTGTGGAGCGAAAAGTCAAAATAGCCTATGACAAAGGAATAGTGCTTAATTCAGGCAAGATTATACCGTTCACTTTCCCTTTGGAGGAGTAACACCTCTCGATGCCTCAGCTGCTTTCTTCACATTTTCAGCCGCTTCCAATGCCATCAAAATAGATTGTTTCCGCTTTTCGCTGGCTTCACGTAATTTTGTAATTGGGTTATTCATGATTTTTTGTAATATTACTTCTTATAATGTTCTGATACATAGATATCTGCATATTTTTGTGCATACCCCATATTTCTGAGTTCTGCAATGTATTGTTCTTTCGTCAGCACTCCATTTTTTGCCCACCTGTCCAGGTCTGCCTTTGTTGGGGCGCGCCCTTCGAAGTTAAGGTCACCTTTCAAATCTTCAAGGTACAATTGTATATGACGGAAAGCAAATCCCAGCTGTTGCATGGTTTCAATATACTCGTTTTCCTTAATTATTCCGGTCATAAGAAATCTGTCCAGGTCGCTCTTAGAAGGTAACCGCTGGTATTTGTATAATTGTATTGACCATTGATCCATTAGCGCATTAACCTTGTCACCCAACAACCCGGCTTTGTTCAGGGTATCCCTTGTTTGTACCTCACTTATCAGTCCGAGCAAAAATTGTTCCTTAAGATTATTGATTTGAATGTCCTGAATTTCTTTTTCCTTGTTGAACTCTTCTAGAGTAAGATAGTAGTCAGCTATATGTTCTGAATAGTCACTATCCTTAAGAAGTTGTAATGCGTCAGCCCTTGATATAAGACCTTCGCGATAAGAGGTAAGTATAGTCGACTTTGTTAAGTCCCTGTCATTCTGTGCATTGTACTTAATTGTGAAACTGGCCATCTTAAGAGCATTCTCAGGACTATAACCATTAGCTAAGTAAGCTTTGACAAGCTCGTCGTCGCTTAGATCGCCTGTCTCGTGCATTCGCCTAACATCGACCCTAGCCAGTGGATTGTAAGCTATTTGGGTAAGTTTTTCCCTCCAATAAGGAGGTATCTCAACCGTCTTGAATAGCACATCCAGGGTGTTCCAGTCAATTACGCCCCTGTGAAACATTTCGAACCCCATCTCCAATGAAGGTTGATTCCAGTGAGCTATCCAATATTTTCTTGCCCAGTCTTCGCTAATACCTTGCTGTTTGAGCCATTCGACCTGTTCGGTCGGAAATTCCTGGTTCAACCCCAGCTCTTCATATATGTCAGGCTCAAATGCTTCGTGTGCAACCATTGTGAACAGGTCAGCTGGTGGCGGAAGCAATGTCCAGGTTTGTATAATTTCTTTAGTCCGAGTATCCGTGTAACCTAATTCCCTCATACGTTCATACATGAGTTCCTGTGAAATTATGCCTCTAAGAAATGCTGTACGGATAGTTGATTCGTCATACAATTTGTACGCTGACAGAACTATATTGTCGATCTGTGTATCATCGTACCCGAACTTCTTCATCTCCTTTCGGTTTTCAGTCGCCCTGGTCGGGTCGATCATCATTGATCGAACAAGGAATTCAACAGGAGCCGGGTTAGGTGTTGACTTTGCCAGATTTTTATATTGGAATTCCAATGAGGCGATGTCATTGGCTGAACTCATCCACTTGAAAAATAGCGAGATAGGAATTAATGCCTTCAATATACCTGCTACCAATGGTTCTTGTCCGGGCACTTGTTTCAGGAAGTCAGCTGTAGACTGGTCTATCTGACCAGAACTAGCCCAGCTATCACATTTTTTCTCCCATCGTGAAGTTTCCTTCACGTCCTGAATGTCGTATACAGCATCCAGCATGGCTTTCATCTGGTCGGGTGTGTAATGTTTCTTGTACGCCTGGAAAGCTTCGGCGAACTCAACCATTTGGTTGCGTGTATTTTCGTCAATTGCTTGTTTTTGCTTTGCCATAATTGTATTAATTAATGTGATTAATAGTCACCCACAAACCAGGTTTCATGCGGTTCTGCTACTATCTCGTCTGACTCAGGTCTCTTAATTTCTTCGATACCCAAAAATCCGGGTGACGGCGGAGGATTTTTAAGCGCGTTCATTACTGTGTCGAGTTCAGTGTACCTATCAGACATAGATTGTGTTTCACTCTCTACCTGCCTGGTTAATTCCCTGGAACTGACATCATCAATCATTTGTTCCTGGTTGATACGAACGTAATCGGGTAAGTTGTCGACACCTAGCAACACGTCACCCGGATGATCTATCTTATCGGTAATATCGGATAGTTTTTTCGAGTACTTGTCGATGACATTGTTCACCTCGTCCAGCTTCGTCGATAGCTTAGACAGCTTCGGTATTATGTTGTCATTAATCGCTATATCAGCTGCATTGAGAGCATCATATATAGCTTGCGGTATATTGTCTTTGATGAAATCAGGCAAGCTTTCAGCAAATTGATTTAGTTCCGATGTTACTGTACCAACAGTTTCAGCAATATCCTGAACTTGTACGACACTATTTTCGACCGTTGAAAATATACCTTCCCATTTTTTGCCAAGAACCCGGTTACTCTCGTCCTTGTAAAAAAATAGTTTCTCATCGAACCACCTCTGGGGGTCGTTTGACAAGTTCGTGGCTTGCGCTGAAATTGTCTCAAGCGACTGAATGGATGTCGTCATCCATTCCGATATGAAATCATCTTCATCCCACCCCAACATTGCACCTGCAACGTCCTTACTTGCTTGCATAGCATTCATGAAGTGGCGTATACCGTCCGCGCCTATACCTATTTGTTTTGAGAAGTCACTTACCGATTTTGCTGCACGATCAATAATGCCTCTATAGCCCGGTATTAGCTCTATAGCAATCTTATGCAGGGAGTGAAGCACCTTGAAGATTTTCGTTTGGGTAAGAGTTTTCACAAATTTCACAATCCACCCTACAACCTTCACTATACCTGTGATGATAGCGACTATTCCGGGCGAAGCATGAAAGTAAGCACTGGCAAGGTGGTATTCAGCATTCTTGGCTATGTCTACCACATGTCTTGCTATCAGCGCGTCATTACCGGCTAATGTTAATTCTGTTTGTTTCTCAACAATTTCAATATTTGAGTTAGCTTCGTCAACCAACTCGTTAATTTCGGCAGAAATTGTATTGAAATGTCCAGAAATACCCGCAAGCGTACTTTCAATGTTACTAGCAGTTTTTTCATAGTTCATGATGTTCGTTTTGCCAATATTCCGTGTGCTTTCCTCCCCCAGGCTAATTTTTCCCTTAGACGACTCGTATCAAATCCAAGCTCGTCCAGATCGTCTAGATCGACTTCGGCCGCATCCAGTTGGTCTTTCATGTCGTCTATGTTCTTTTTTGCATCCGGTGTCAGCTTTGACAGCGGAGCGACTTTGTTGTTTGTAGCCATAATTAACTTATTTTAAGGTTGTTACATTACTAATGTTATGCGAATTACGGTGGTCGATGATCCGTCTTCGCAATCATAATATACGTTCACGGCCGAATCATTCATTCCATGAAGTCGTATTACTGTACTGCTAATTCTTTCAATATGATTAAGCCATATGAAGTACGCAGATGTATGATACAATGCACCATTGCAGTGATAGACACTGTAGCTAGACCCTATTACAGCTGCTATACCGTCATATATAGTGTCCTGTGTAACATCTCCGCCTTCTATTATTGCTGCTATCATCGTTCCGCCTTGAAATTTTCCTGTGCCGGTGCATGAGAATGAAAAAATACCAGGACTACCTGTTATAGTTATTTTTTCAGCCTGACTATCGATCACCAATAGACCAGTGTTGAAGTTGTAATCACCTGATGCTGCATCACCTGTGTTCTTAATGTAATCATCAGCCGTACTTACAGCGCTTACAGCTTCGGCATCTGTGTATTTTGCATGGTGTGCATCAACATCATTTTCATGATCATATGCCCAGCTTGAGGCAGGTGCTTTCAAAACTGTATCCGTTGGTGTTTCTTCCAAATTTTGTGTGAAAACAATGCGTGACTCGGCGTCTGTATACTTGGTATGATGAGCTGACGCGTTTGCCGCGTGATCATAAGACCAATTCGAATTAGCTGATTTTCCAGTTTCACCATTTGTCGGATTTGCTTCCAAATTTGCCTGAAATACGCTAAGTGCTTCACCATCTGTGTATTTTGCATGGTGCGCAGAAGCGTTAGCTGCATGATCATAAGACCAATTTGAATTAGCTGCTTTTCCTGTCTCACCATTTGTCGGGTTTGCCTCCAAATTAGCTTGAAACACGCTAAGTGCTTCACCATCAGTATATTTTGCATGGTGAGCTGACGCGTTGTTTTCATGGTCATAAGCCCAGCTTGAAGTCGGTGCTTTCGTTGCTATATCTGTTGGGTTTTCTTCCAGGTTAGTTTGAAACACGCTAAGTGCTTCACCATCAGTATATTTTGCATGGTGAGCTGACGCATCATTTTCATGGTCATAAGCCCAGCTTGAAGTCGGTGCTTTCGTTGCTATATCTGTTGGGTTTTCTTCCAGGTTAGTTTGAAACACGCTAAGTGCTTCGTCATCACTATATCTGACATGATGATCTGATTCGCCTATGTCCGTTAAGTCATTATGTTTCATCGTATATGTAGATTTTTGCCAATAATCTGTCCATCCTGATGCCATTACGTCTCCTCCCCGTTATTTTCGTTTTCATTTTCTTGAGTTTCACTGTTTTCCTGTGATTGTTCGCTTTCATCTTCTTGATTTTCAATGAGTTCTTGCGGTATCTCAGTTTGCAGTGTCTCAACAGCATTCTCCTTAATTTTTTCTTGTTGTGAAATTATTGTTGCAAGCATCTCGTTGAACTTGTCCCATACAATCGACGGCATGTACCTGGCCATGAATGACTCAATGCTTGCAATACCAACTCTAACTTGTATTGTGTGCTGAAAAGTATCATCATTGTTCCACGTCTTAATCCTAAGAGTGTACGGTGGGTTGAGTTTCAAATACAAGTCATCGTACTTCACGACTATCCCATCGCCTCGCAGACTTTGGTTGTAAGTTGACGGGAACATCTGGTAAGCACCGTCAAATAGTTGTACGTGTACCAATCCTGCACATCCCGACGGGAATTCAAACTCAATTAGCCATATAAGACCTTTTGTTATAGCCATGTCTGTAGCTATCGCATTACTCTCATAAGTGTTTGCTGGATTTGTTATAGTGGAAAAATAGATCATAATTATTCGCGTTTCCAGCCATATTGGATAGTAAGTTGCACTATACCCGACCCCATCGATACATACAATCCCTTATTCGTTTGAATGTAAGGTATGAATGTGTATAATTTTGATTCGCCGTCAGGAACTATAATTGTACATATAAGGTCGTCACTTGTAGATTCACCGTCATAGAGAGACACCGTGTTATTAGTGGTATCTTCACCGTATAAGATTATCCCTGCCGCACACACCGGCGTTTTTGAGATTATCCTACTTTCCGTAATTACTTCCCATGTAATTTCCATAGCACTAATAAGATCGGAATTGCTGGGCAAACAAGTATCCCGTAGCAGATGCCGCACCGGTTATGTCAGCCCTTAGTTTTCCAAGTCCTCTGGGGTCGAACCAGTCACCCTGCGTAAGCTTGTCACCTGTTGGTATCTCATATACGCAATGAGGTACGTAACCTCTTACGTATACCTGTACATTAGCACTACCACTATCAGTGATCACATTCAACTTACCACCGTCACCATTGTATTGCGCAAATGAATGAGTTCCGGCTGCAGCTGCCCATTCCTGGCAAAAGGCTGTAACTCTTGTGGTTGGTGCAACATAGAGGTAAGTTGTGCTTGTGCCGGCTGTGAAGTAGTAATGTTCTTCCACAGCTGGATACATGTTGAGCAACGTACGTTCAATGTCCTGAATTCCATGATCATAAGGTACTCTCTTGTCCTGATCTTCTGACAGTTTGAAGTTCGATACGACCTGGTTAGGTTCTGTCCCCGCTACGAATGGTCGCAAATATATACCACGGTACGGATAGTCAGTCGGCATATCCGTGTAATTGTGAGTCGATGCAGCAATTGTGTATTCCTTGATCTCCTTCGCAGTGAAAAATCCTTGAGGAGATATCGTTTTTTCATCAAACAGATTCGCCCAGACCGTCAAATACACTGTAGCTGGAGCATTTGCACCGGCGTCTATGTCCAGCCCAATTCGCAACCTGGGATTGGTGAACTTAGCCGGGTCGAATGCAAATATCTCATCAAACAGATATCGACCGAAATTAATTCCCACATATCTACACTCACTCCCACCAGACAACGCATAGTTGTAATTACTCCTGAACTTTCCCATGTTATCGTACCAGTCCAGGGCTTCTGCTTCGTACCCATCTAATGACCATAGCACATCTGATCCGTCGACTATCTCGATTTTTGTAAGAATAGCCATTGGGTGTGCTGTTTGAGTTGCGGACGAGTTGACCGCTTCAAGACCAATTACAATATTCGAACACTGAGAGTTGAAATCGAGATCAATTATCTCGGTAGTATCCGCTGTGTAAGAAGTCCGTTCCAGAATTGTGTTTAACCTGTAATTCATTGTGTTTCAGTTTTTTAAGGTTATACAATTACTTTTGTAAGGTTGTCATGTGACGAGTCCAGGCAACCATACGGTTGATCGAGTCATCCAGGGTTACATCCGGCATTGACTTGATCTTTGCTATACCTTTGTCAATGTGTGGAAGTAATTTTTCAGCGAATGAAACTACTTTCGGTGCAGCCGCGTCAATACCAGCGGATACACGATTGATACCGACATCTACCATCTTGGTTTTCCAATCTTCAAGCGTTACTTTTTTCAGTCCGTTCTCCCACTTTCCATTATCGATAGCGTTCAGAATCCCTGCACGCATTTTTTCTTTCTTGGCAGCTGCCTTAAGCGTCGGTGCTTCTGTGACCGCCAATACTCCTTTTCGCATGTCTTCGGTAGCTGCCTTGAGCCGCCTGGCATGCTTTTCTTGGTACTCATGAGCTGTTAGTTTAGCCATTTTTTCATATTTTAAGTTAATTAATTAATTATCCGGTATCTTTTACCGGGTTATTTATGTATCAAAATTAGACAATTTATTCGAATAGTGTTCAGAAATTGAACAATTATTTTTCAACTGTTCAGAAATTGAACACTACCCCTATACGTACAATTAAGGAAATATATGACATCATGTCATTGTCAAAAATGATATTACGTACTACCCTGTAAGACTTAGAAAATCGTGGTTTTTAAGTATTTTTAAGTCATTTTGTGCATTTTTACTTTATAATTGATTTCATTTTTTTCAGTAAAATACCCTTT
>Ga0307425_1001716_pt1 | contig 12787 bp, 6 predicted proteins | sample SalMarWE160330MG_FD_202152 | JGI IMG/M metagenome (GOLD analysis project Ga0307425, IMG submission 202152) | Salt marsh sediment microbial communities from the Plum Island Ecosystem LTER, Massachusetts, United States - WE1603-30 | ecosystem: Environmental > Aquatic > Marine > Intertidal zone >... | reverse complement strand
TCATAATCAACCAACAAGGGAGTAGAAAGTCCGTTACACGATCCAACCTGCGTGTCTATCCTCTTGAGCAGCGACCCATCCGACGGGTTAAGGATTAAAAGGACCGCATTGCTGTTTTCACTGTTATAGCCGTTACCGAATACAACTATCCACCGCGCATTGGTGGGGTCATTCGACTTGACGACAAATGCCTTGCTGAAAGTGTACCCCAGGTCGTCTCTTTCACTGGTAGTTGTACCTGAATTCGGGTATTCCCACATGACCCTGTTAGCCAGGATATTTTCCGAGCTAATGACACAGGGATCATTGGATACGCCTGATATGTCAAGACAGTAGTAACCCTTGCCACCCTTTCCCAGGCCGCCCACAAGTAACGTCTTCTGGACACCGGATACCATTACACCGCTTTTCAAGGAAGGCGTCAGGTCAACAAAAAATTTATGCTGGTAATCGGGGTTCCCGAATTCCTTCAGGTTTTCATACACAAGATTCGGGACATAGGCAAAAAGCTCACGACCGTTTTCCGCATTAATGGCATGGAGCATTCCGTCGTTCCCGCCTACATACAAAACGCCGTCCCTATGTAAAGGCGATGAGTGGACAATGTCCGCCAGGGGCTTCAAACGGTTCCTGAATGGACCACCGTTTTTCGCCTCATGGGTTTCATCACCTCTCAGATAGTTTATCAGGTTCTCGGGTGTGGCTACAACCGGATCTCCCCAATCGGGCAGAAGGTAATTCTGCTGTTCCGTTGAGCCGCTGGTAGATATATTTGTATACCTGAATGGTATACCTGCGTGCGAAACGTCACTGTAGGTAGCCACTATCCGGCTGGTGTGCCCGTAGGTATCGAGATCGTTCTCCAGAATATCGACAGCCGACCACAGAGGAGTGTCCGTTACTCCGCCTGTAATTTCATCAATAGCATAGGATTTAACATCGCCGGTCATGGTACCACTGGAATAACTGGCCTGAAACATTCGGATATTCGCGCCGACCGTATCGTAGAGTTCGTCCCCGTTAATGGAAACAGACGATGCCGATCCTGTCCTTGCCGAAATATTTTCCATAATCGCCAACAAAGAAGATATCAACTCCTGGGGATTGGACGCACTCAAGAACATGCCCCTCCCGTTTACGGAGGCATGCCACAGATCATCCAGGGTCGTGCGGTTATCAGGAACTACCTGCGGCCATGGGACCGTAACGCCGCTGGAAAGGTCATAATCAGCAGGATTCAGTGTCCCGGTCACCCCGAAAGACACGCCATAGGTGACCATGTGCTGGTGTTCGGCGTTGTCCTCAGGGTTTTGGGGCACTTTATTATCAAGGAGCGATGCAAGATCGTTCTCATAGTAGTACATGGCCACGTCCGCCAGGGTATGAGAGTAACTGTCGCCATACGGCACACCGTCATACGCGGTATTCCCATCTCCGTCTTCGTTATCCGCATCCGGGGTACTCCCATTCCAGTATCCGTCTGTCATGACAATGGCAAAGCACTGCTGGCATTCGCCCCCTTCGCCGTTTGCCTCATAGGGCGAATCACCTATCCCGCCATTTGTTGGATCGTCTTCCTGGTTATAGTACTGCCCGACCTTTTCAAGCCCGCGCCTTAGCGGCGTACCGCGAGCCTGCTGGACGTATGAGTATAATGCGGTCAGGAGTGTGGCCGTCTCGTCATTAGCGCCGACCTTAATGGGCAGCACCTCCTGCACGATGTCCCCGTTAATGCCGCGGATACCGATATTAACGCCCTCCATCTGGTAAATTACCTGAGACATGGCGGCAATGGCCGTATGCATACGTCTCCTGTAAAAGGAGTACCAGTTGGCAAAGTTTTGTCTCTCCTGCTCATAGGTTTTATCCGACCCGTCAGCATTTTTAGGCCTGACCGTAGCCGGGACATCAACAGTCGGGTCAAGAGCCGAAGATAGATCACCCGAACCCACGATATCATCATCCAAATTTACCTGATAGTATTGTATGGTTGAGGTTCCACTATCAAGGGTGATAAGATAAACGGTCTCTCCGCTTTCCAGTTCACCATTATCATCATACAGCTTGCCATTTCCATTGTAATCATACCACGTATAATAGTGGGCGTAAGGAATCTCAACCTTATTTGTAACCGAGGTCGGCACAAAGGATACTGCGTCCGCGCAGGTATTGTCGTTGTCATTTTGGCGGATTATTGAAACCCTGGCGGGCGTTCCGGAATCAAAGTGGTAGGAACCGCTCCCAAGTTGAACCCATTTCCCGCCGTTATATCTCTGGTCCTTCTGTATAGTGGTGCTCCCTCCGTCATAGTGGATGGTGTATGGCGCATGTGTGGCGCGTGAAGTATAGCTGGTCCACCAGGCGTAAACCTCATAGTCTCCAGTGGGAAGTGTCGTTGTCCACTCAGCCGTTGCGTTCAGCTCATTAGTGTATATTGACCTTGGAGGATCCGGACCGTACCAGGGGGATCCACCCGAGCTTCTCCAGGTCCCGCTGGTGACAAAGTTAGGCCCTGAATCCTGAAACACGCCACCAACAAAAGTCCCCTCATTATCTACATTATATGCCTGCTGAACCGTATAATATGTATTGCTCAGGTTAAGGGTCCCGGTTCCGTGGTATGGGTGAGACAGGGGCTTGTCGATATCGGCGTCACTTAGTGTGGGCCACGGCTCATATTTGTTTTTCGGGTTGTAATACATTTTATTATAACCGGACCACTGGGACTTCCATTTTCCGCGGTCAGCCTCGGCCAATATATAGCTGTTCGCATATTTATTGTCACCCGGATTATTAAAAACATAATACTTGTGTTCAAACAGACCGTCGGCTTCCTCTGTAATAAGCTCCCAGTCCATGCTCCCTGAATCGTCCAGGACAAACATAATATTGGCCGGGACCCCGACCATCATGGTATTCATGGTCACATCTGAAATATCATTACAACTGCTCGGGGGCAGTGAAAATTGCGCCAGGATAGTATGGTTTGCTGTGACATTGTTGAAAGTATACTCGGTCACCCTACCCACTGATACGCCGTCCACTAATACGTCTTCCAAAGTATTGCCGACGTCCGGTGTAATGGTGAATGTTATGTCTGCACCGTGATTGACGATGTTGTCCCCTGCCGGATCAATGTGTCCACCTGTCCGGGCGGTAGCGCGGATAACATGCTGGCAGGTGATATTAAGTGTATAGTTCCTTTCCGAATATGACCGGTCAGGATCCTGCCTTACGGCAATGTAATAGGTCCCTGCTGGGAGTTCCACGTCCACGAATTTAAACTTGTCCAAGTCTCCGCTGGCATCATCCTCTGCAATGGGACTATCGGTCATGCAACTGGCGTCCAGGATATAGCCGTACGTATAGTTGTCACCTGTTGCCTCAATGGTAAATATCCCTCCGCCTGTCTCAAGCTTGAAATAGTCCCAGTCATCGGCCGGACTGATTTTTCCGTCTAATGAGTCCCCGCAGGTTATGGGCGTTGCATTATCGCAATCATCGCCGTGATCTTCAAAGGTCGCCTCTATTGTCCGGGAACTCAATACGTTTGTGAAGGTATAGGTGGTAACACCTGCACCTATGGAGCTATCATCTATGAGCACATCATCCACACCGTAGCCCTCGTCAGGAATAATATCGAATGTGATGTCTGATCCTGAAGCCACCGTAAACACCTGCGTTGTTTCGCTTTCAACGGTCACACCGGATGAGAACAGTACGCCATGGGACCCCGCAGTGGCGACTATAGCCTCACCCATGTGGTTGTTAATGCAATATGGCGCGTGATAAGCGCGTGTTCCGGACTTGGTCCACCAGGCGTAGACACGGTATTGTCCGGCCCCCGGAAGCGTGGGCCTCCATGTGGCAACACCCGGAGTGGAACTGTCTGATGAGTATCGGGACTGGGTACCGTAATAATTGGCACCGGAGGAATTGCCCCAGGACCCGGACTCAAAATAAGGATCATTCGGATCCTGTTCCGCAAGTGATTTATTTGTATTATCAACAATGATTTCCGTGCCGTCGCTCACTCTGACAAACCTGACAGCATCCGCGCAGGTGCTTGATTGGTCTGCCTCGCGTGTCATTGTGACATATGCCCCGGTTCCCCCTGGAAACATGAAAGTGCCCAAGAGGTTCCACTGGCCGTAGTTTTCATTCTGGTTAACATCGATACAGGTCATGCTCGGCTCACCAATGCCGAAATTGACTTCTATTGTATGGTCGGTTGTCACGTTGTAAAAGGTATACTCAGTCACACCGGCACCTATATCAAATCCATCTACCAGCACGTAATCTGTTATATAACCTGCATCCGGTGTTATAATGAAGGTTATGTCCGCTCCCGTGGCCACATACACGTCACCGGATGGTGTGATACTGCCATTAGGCCCGGCCGTGGCCCTTATCATTTTACCTGTATGGTTGACGATACAGTATGGCGCGCTATGATCACGGTCCGAGTAGCTGTTCCACCAGGCGTAGACACGGTATGCTCCGGCAGAAGGAAGATCGGGTGTCCATGTGGCATAATCCCCGACATTGTTAGTGTAGCGAGCTGTCGGGCTTGAGTCCGAGGCAGGGCCCCAGGGGTTGGGACTGCCGGAATTAGTCCAATTCCCTGTCTCAGAGTATGAACCGTCCGGGTTGTTGCTGTTCTCATTGTCAACGGTAACACCGCTTGTGCCGTCGGTCTTCTCAAACCACACAGCATCGGCAAGTGTGCTGCCTCCATTTGAGGCATCATTTTCGCGCGTTACGGTCACGTAGGCGCCCGTGCCTTCGGCAAAATAGAAGGTTCCGATGAGATTCCATTGGCCTCCGTTCACCCCCTGATCCATGTCAAAACAGGTGGTGCTGGCATCGTCAGGGACAAAGCTTGCGTTAATCGTATGGCTACCCCCGACATTATAGAAGGTATAGGTATAGGTGGGCGTTGCGCCGCTTGCATCTCCTATTGATACTCCGTCCACATTAAGAACATCTACAATATAACCCGGGTCCGGTGTTATGGTATAGGTAACGTCATCTCCGGTATTTAGGGTTGTGGTGCCGGATGGCGAGATAGTGCCGTTAGCCCCGGCGCTGGCTGTTATGACATGACCACTACTGTATCCATTAACGCAATAAGGCGCACTATAGTCACGGCCAGAGTTCCCTGCCCACCAGGCATAAACCTCGTACTCTCCTGCCACAGGCAGGTCTGGCGTCCAGGTGGCCGTCGTCCCGTTGGAATTGGTGTAAAAGGACTTTCTGCCACTGCCATAGTCATGCCCATATCCACCCAAGACACTGGATAAAGTCCAGGTTCCTGTGGTTGTGTATTCATCACCATTGGGATTATCCGGGTTATAGTCATCTATGATAACCTCAGTGCCACCGCTCGTTTTGCGAAATCTGACGGCATCGGCGCACGTGTAATCCCCATGACCTGACTCACGTGTCAGGGTCACGCTCCCATTTGAACCGGAAGTAAACTCGAAAGTGCCGAGAAAATGCCAATCCGAAAGAACCTCTCTCTGGTCCACACGGTAACAGGTCTCAGTCTCTTGTGCGCCAAAGGCAGCGCTTATAGTATGGTTTTCTGTTACACCGCTAAATGTGTATGAACCTAAAACAGGCGCCTGGGAATAGCCGTCCACCACTACGGATTCTATGCGGTACCCTGCATTAGGAGTCATGTAGAAAGTCTTGTCTGTTCCATAATCAACGGTCTGTACAACGTCCGGAGATATGCTGCCGTTGGCGCCAGCCGAGGGAGTCAGTGTGAAAGTGGCGATAAAGTTGGCTGCGATACTCATGTCGGAGATGACATTGGTTACTGTCAGGGGGTTATCCGTGCTTGAAATAGAGCCCGACCATCCAACGAAGCGATAACCAGGATTTGGAACTGCCGTTACCGGCGAGCAGTCATCGCCCTCACTTAATGTCTGGGGATTTTCACCGGTGATAGTTCCACCGGTCTCTGTTGCAGGTGTGGTTGACACCCCAAATGTGACAGTATGATCATTATCGTTGATCGTGCCCGTTCCCGTGTCCGTGAAGTTAGTGCTGCGTCCTCCCAAATCCGTAGCCGTGCTCAAAGACGCCGTGAACGTCTCTGTCGCCTCGTTGATGCTGTCGTTCGTGATCGTCACCGTTACTGTTTTGTCCGTCGTGTCGCCCGCAGCAAAATTGGCCGTATCAGCCGCCGAATCATAGTCCGTACCACCGCCCGTGGCCGTCACGTCCGCGTAGCTCACATCCACTGTCACCGCAATGTCCAGCGCATTGTCAAGCGAGACCGTGAACGTCATTGTCCCGGCATCCTCGTTGACGGTCTGGTCGTTGATCGTGAACGTCGCCGTTTCATTATCGGAGATATTCAGGCTGGCATCGTCATTGGCCCCATCGATTGAAATCTGAAAATCGCCGCTGGTGATGCCGATCAGCGTGACCACGACCGTCTCCGTAGCCTCCACAATTCCGTCGTCGGTTACCGGTACAGTGATCGTGGCCGTGGTGTCCCCGGCCGATATGGTGACGCTGCCGCTTAACGCCGTGTAGTCGCTACCGGACGTGGCCGTGCCGCCTACCGAGTAGCTTAACACCGTGTCCATAGAGCTCACTGCCGTCTGGGTCACGGTGAACACACCATTCACCGGTCCTGCCTCATTGCCATCGGTGGTCTTGGCAATGCTTACCGTAGCCGAGTCATCATCGTTGATCGTGCACATCCCCTGGTTGTCGACGATATTTCCAGTGTTACCCGGCATCACACTGACACCGCTGAGATCTACAAAAAAGGTCTCTGCAAGTTCAACAGTACCATCATCAATAATCGCTACATTGACCAGTTTCGTTTCGTCTCCGTCATTAAAAGTCAGGGTCGTCAGACCGATTGCGGTATAGTCGCCGGGTGCTACAGCAGTACCATCTGATGTTGCATAATCGACCTGAACACAATCATCATGACCGACCTTATTGACCGACACAGTAAATTGGGCCGTTCCAGCATTTTCATTGACGGCGACGTCGTCAATTGAAATATTATAATCCTTTGCCCCGGCAACACCGGCAAATCCATACAATGACAGCCCCACAAAAAGGCAGGTGATGGTCAGCAGCCGAGCCCATCCCTTGGGCGTGCCTAACGATAATGCAGTCATATACTTTCTGTTATGGAACATAGTCTTTGCTCCTCTGTATTTTATTTCACCGGTCTATAGTTTCCTTGCACAAAAACACTAATAACTGACAACCGGCACATCCCTAAATTGCCTTCCTATAACCAACACCAATGATAACCAGTCCTTCATTACGGGTACCCCGGCCGAATACCCTGTATTCATAGACAGTGGATTTGGTCATATCCAGAGAAGAGCCTTCCGCAATCCCCTCATAAAAAGCCATGAACCGGCTGTTTGCATCTAACATTGCCACCTCGCAGGACTTCCCGAGTCCCGTGTCACGCCAGTTCTCAGAGTCTGTTATCGTATCAGCTCCGGGCACTGTTACCCCGCTTCGATTAGAATTATCTGAACCATCAATCAGCCAGACATCCCGAGTGGAGGTCATTTCCTTCATCTCCTCGCCGCCGTTCTCCATCCGCTGAATACATTCCATGCATGCGCCCTCGGCCACGCTGAGGTTCTGCTTGTAAATCCTGTCGTTCGCTGAAATCTGCACCTCAATGGTTGAAGTAGTGGTAGCCGAGATCCCTATAAGGGTTAACAGGACCAGCATAATCATGGCAATCGCTAAAACAGACCCGTCCTCGCTCTCGGGCATGCATCTGTTCACTATATTTTTCACATTCACCATTCTCAATTCAGCACCTCATCTTTTTCTACCTGAGTTTCTTTTCCCTTAAAAATCATTATAAATCGGGTTTGATAAACCTGAGCTCGGTCTGTTTTTGTCTGCCCCTGTCTAACCATTGGCACGTCATGACTATCAGCTTGCCATTTGTGATCTGGACGCCATCCGTTCCCATCGGATTGTCGGTTACATTCCATGTTATGGTGTAGCCTGGGTGGCTTTGGTCTGTATGCGGATTTCCCGCTTGATTCAGGTCAATATGTGTCATCCTGTGGGTAATAAGCTCCTCCAGCTTATCCTGGGCCAGGCTGGTTCCTTCTGTAATACGGTTCCCGGTTGAGTTGCTGTCAATGGCCGTGATCTGCATGTAACCGATGGCAAGGAGTCCGATACTCAGAATCGCCATGGCAATAATCACTTCCAGCAGGGTAAATCCTTTCTCTCTTTCCGTTATAAAATCCTTACCTGATCTCACCACTTTTCTTTCTCCTAAATCCCGAGATTCCTGCAGTCGATATGCACGGTCAAACTCTTGCGGCGGTAGCCGTCGTTTTGTGCGCCCAGTACAATGCGATCCTGCTTGTCTTTGTAGACTTTGTTATTTACATATCCCCTCTCCAACTTGGCAGACCTGGCCACAAGCGTTACCTCCACAGCCCTGATATTGGCAAGGACGGCTGTTTCACTCCCGTTTCGATCCAGATAGACAAATTTGAGGGCATCGATGTTGAGGGCTATTGCATCAAGTCCTGTTCCATTTTTATCATCCCTTCCAAGATCATCGGTGCCGTCCCCTAAAGAATCATAAATTTTATACTCTATGTGTTCCCCGTCATCATTTGTATCCCCGTCCGGCTCGCTCCCAGCAGTGTCTCCCCTTATATCTGATCTGAATTCGATGCTGTTGGCCTGCGCATCGAGGATAGCTGCAGCCGGAGCGGCACTGCCGGTCGGATCGCACCCTGCCATTCTGATCTCCCTTTCCATGTAAAACATGGCTGCCCTGAGATTCTGCTGCATGGCGGCAACCTGTATCTGGATGTCGTGGGATTTTTGCTGGGACTGGTAGGCGGAATAGATGCCGGCCATAACAATTAGGGTTATGGCCATGCCTATCATAAGCTCGATCAAGGTAAACCCATTATGATTATCATTCATATGTCTTTGCCCTCCAAAAAGACATGTTAATCAATCCTTATATTGCCGGCCTGGGAAATCACCACACTTGTTTTCCTGTTTCTCGTGTTGATGAGATGCACTGTTCCATTGCTGATGCCAGTGTTACTTCGAGGGAGCCCATTGGTACGAAAGCCGATAGCTGGAAGACCGTCATCATTGTTTGGAAAGGTCAGCCCGTCTCCGCTTATAGATGTATCAAAACTGACACTCCTGTAGCTTGCCAGGAGTTTCTGTGCGATGATCTTGTCGCCGTCAACGGCCCTATATTCCATGTCGTTATTTGCATCTATAAAAACCACATAATCATAGGTTGTCCCGCCAACCGGTTGATGAAATGTAATGGTACAGAGGCAGTGCTGTTTAATGGCTGTCAGCTTGGCCTTCTGAAAATTGGAATAGATATCTCTTGCCGCGCTTCTCATCCTGTAATTGGGCAGCCAGCCAATAAGATTTGGGGTCACAAAAGCAGATAAAATGGCGATTATGGCGATTACCACCATCAATTCCCCTAATGTAAAACCTGAATCTCTTTCCTTAACTGCACTATCTTTTTTCATCATTCACTCCAAGGTATGACTATTCCCTTATTTAGTTCAGCAAGATCTGTACCAAAACAGCGTTTCCCGCTAACGCCTTGTTAAGACAAAAGAAACTGTGTTTCAGCTACTTGCAGAAATTCTTTCTCAAAGGATATTTCTGTTAAATTATTTATCAACTGTTAACTTTTTTTACACTAGTCCGTCATTAGTTCCCGATCGCTGACTATCCCACTTGACGCCTTGACAGTCTCTTAAAAATTATTTATTTGTTTTTTTCATTCCCGCGGATGTGGGAATCCAGTCATTTCAGGCAGTCTTGGAATCCCGCCTACCGCCTACCCGGGGACAGGTTTCGCTGGAGTGACGGGCAACGGGACTTTCTGCGATTTCATCATCCCACCGTACATCAGGCTGGCCTATACGGTAACCTCATGTTTGCTGGTTCGGGGGTTCGACTGGCACACTGGAAGTTGTCATGAGACCTTTGAGAATTTGCACTTTGGGTCATTGCGAGGAGAGAAGCGACGCGGCAATCTCAGTGAATTTCCTGCAAAACCGAGATTGCTTCGCTGCGCTCGCAATGACAATATCGGTATTTTCCAAAGGTCTCGTCATACCCGCATTATCTAATGGGGAAATATAACAAAGTGTTAAAAGTGCGTAAAGGGGATATTGTCGAACTCAAAATCCATAACATGGCCTATGGTGGACGGGGTGTGGCCCGCCAAGACGGGCTGGTCATATTTGTAAGGGGAGGCATACCCGGAGATACGGTAACTGCGCGGGTATTCAGGAAGAGAAAAGGCTATGCTGAAGCCGAAATTGATGCGTTAGTGGATCCCTCCCCCGACAGGATAGAAGCCCCATGTCCTTATAGCGGATATTGCGGCGGATGTCAGTGGCAGCATGTCGTCTACGAACGTCAGCTGGAATACAAAATGGAACATATCCGGGAATCCATGGCTCGCATCGGTTCCCTTAAGGATGTCCCTATACGTGACGTTGTTCCTTCTGAAAAGCGTTTCGCATATCGAAACAAGATGGAATTTTCCTTTTCCGACCGCCGCTGGTTTCTTCCAAATGAATTGCATAGACGCGAACCTGAAGGTGGTTTTGCGCTGGGTCTTCACGTACCCGGAACCTATCACAAAGTCATTGACGTGGATGCCTGCCTGCTCCAGGCTGAAATGGGAAATCAGATTCTCAGAGAGGTAAAAAGATATGTCAGGGACTCGATGATACCGGTATATGGCCTGAAGACCCACAAGGGCTTTTGGAGGTTTTTAACAATCCGTTATTCCAATGCCTTTGATGAATGGATGGTGAATCTGATTACTTCAGAAGAAAGGCCGGACATTATCGAGCCGATTGCTGACAATCTATCCCGCCGAATCAGGCAAATCAAAACCGTGGTGAACAATATCAACAAGAAAAAGGCTTCCGTTGCCGTTGGAGAGCGCGAGGTCGTTTTCACTGGCGACGGCTGGATCAATGATACAATAGGACCCTTTACTTTCCAGATATCCTCAAACTCATTTTTCCAGACAAATTCCCGGGCCGCCGAAAAATTATATGATAAGGTTTTGGATTATGCTGAGCTTACCGGAAATGAAACAGTCCTTGACCTGTACAGCGGAACGGGAACTATCCCTATTTTCCTGGCAAACAGTGTCCAGTCCGTCACCGGCATAGAAATGAGCCAGAGTGCCGTCCGGGATGCCTGGAGGAATTGCAATGAAAACGAGATCAGTAACTGCCGTTTTGTCTGTGGAGATATACGCGAAAAACTTTCCACAACAACAGCCACCAAACCTGATGTGCTGATAATTGATCCGCCACGAGCTGGTATGCATAAGGCCGTACTGGCTCAGGTACTGTCATTATCCCCGGAAAAAATCCTTTACATCTCCTGTAACCCTGCCACCATGGCAAGGGACATAGGTCAGATGATTCAGGATTATCAGTTGGATGAAATACAACCTGTTGACATGTTTCCCCACACCTACCATATCGAGTCGGTCGCAAAACTGCGGCTACGCAAAAGAGGATAATGATTATTAGAAAAAAGAATTGACAAAAACATTTTTAAGAATATATTTATATAATTTATGTTTATTTAAGTAAATTCCCCTATATAAAAAGTTCTGCAAGATAAAATGCAGGTTCGGGGATATTTAAAGACTAAATAGCGAAGGGGGTGATCAAAATTGACCGGCAGTTATCCGTATTTGCTAACATACAAAGCAGCTTTCGGAGCAACAGAGCCGGCTTGCCCCCCAAAACGTTGCGAGTGCTTCCAAACCTCCATAAAGTCAGAGAGGATAAAAAAATGCTCCCCCGGTAACTGAAGAATATACGAGCTTAAGAGGATATCCCTTTTTTGGAAGGTGAGGAAAAGCATCTCATTATATCAGGTGAGGTGCTTTTTCTATTCAAACCATATAAATAATTTGAGGTAAAACAACATGAAAGTTATTGTTCAAAATAATCAGATTGAAAAAGCCATAAAGGATCTTAAAAGAAAACTGACCAAAGAAGGCTTCTTTTCCGAGATCAAAGAAAGGCGATTTTATGATAAACCAAGCGTTCAAAGGAAGAAGAAACAGGCAAAAGCGGCAAAAAGGCGCCGAAAAAGAATGAGGAGATTCTAAAGATATCCATCCTTGCAAAAACACAGTGAGCCTCCCCGCCTACAAGGCAGAGCATCAAAAACGAAACCCACATACCCCAGGAAATTACCCATTCATCCCCGTGCACAGCGCGGGGGATCCTGGCTGTGCTGTTTTGAATGTCCCCCGAAAAGGGACGTTACATGAAATCGCGCAGATTTCATAAAACATTCCCAAATTTACCTTCAAGCAGGTATTTTTGAAACGTTCCTGATCACCTAAACAACCGCTGCCAACCGGTGTTTTCTCTTGACAAGAAAGGTCTTTATTTATAGGTAAATATCCAAAACAGTCGGTTCCAGAGTTGTTCAACCCCAAAATTGATAAACTCGTAAAAAGGCATTTCAGATGTCATTGCGAGGAGCCAAGCGACGAAGCAATCTCCTGCTTGCAAGCTGTTACAGACAATGAACTTGCTTCGCGGAGTTTATTCCCGCCCCATAGGGGCGGGAGCTCGCAATGACCTACCTTTCGACTTTTTGCGAGATTATCAATAAAGTTATCAACACATAAGAGGCCTAATCACATGAAAAATCCAGTAAATTCCCCCGAAAGGTCTTCGAAGGGTGGATGGCTCTCCTTTTTAACCGGTCTTAT
>Ga0307425_1001715_pt1 | contig 12787 bp, 14 predicted proteins | sample SalMarWE160330MG_FD_202152 | JGI IMG/M metagenome (GOLD analysis project Ga0307425, IMG submission 202152) | Salt marsh sediment microbial communities from the Plum Island Ecosystem LTER, Massachusetts, United States - WE1603-30 | ecosystem: Environmental > Aquatic > Marine > Intertidal zone >... | reverse complement strand
ATAAACTATCTATTTCTCCTTTTTTTCCTTTAAATTCAAATTGCTTATAGATCGACGGGACTTTTTTGAAACCCGATTTGGTGAATATCCTCGATATTTGAGAAGTATATAATCTTACCTGTCGTCGTCGTCTTTTCTCTTCAGCAGTAAGTTTTTTCTTTTTTCTCCTCTTTGCCATATACTAGTCCATAAATTCTTTTTCATTTATTTGAATTTTAATATCGGACAAGATTAAATCTGAATTCTCTAACTTGGAAAAAGTCGAAACATTTATTCTTTTTTTAAAACAATGTGTATCCCTAGCTGTGTATACATAGACCATTTTGTTTTTTATTTTCTTATAGAACCTGCTAGTCCCATTAACCAATTCAAAGGTCGGGGAAATACCAAATTTTGATAGTGGGGGGATTTTAATAAATTCATCTATCTTAGATAATAATTTTTCTTTTTCTGAACTGTTGGGTGTTAAAAACATATAATGCGCAGAAATGAATTTGTGTTTTACTTCAGGTGTTTTATCTAAAACCGTTATGAATATCCTTCTTATATTTTTTTTATCTACAGCACTTAATTTTTTATATATTATTCTTCCGTATTTAAGAGTTCTAAGTTTCACTATTAAATCATAAAATTTATCTCGTTTCAGTCTATTCTTCGAGGAAAGCACATACTCCTGTTTTTTTAATTCTCCAGTTTTAGTCAGATATTTCTTAAACATTGATATATATTCTTTATTCAATTCAAACCCGACAAATTTTCTGTTCATTATATAGGATCGAACCAAGACTGCTCCCGAACCTGCAAATGGATCTAGGATAACATCATTCTTATTACTTGACAATTCTAAAATCTGTTCTATCATTTCTTCTGGTAAAGGACAAAAATGCCTGATATAACCGTTCCCCCAAGAACCCTGTGTTGGAATTTTAAATTTCCAAATTTCTGTTGGCCCCTTCCCATTTGGATTATATCTCTCGGGATATCTGATCCACCACTTTTTTAGATTTTCGAAGTCTCTTACTCTGTCAATAAAAAAATTATATTTATCAGATTTGGAAAAAACCAAAATGTATTCAAACAAATTACGTACTTGCCCTTGATGTGCCCAAGGAACAGTTTTATCTTTCTCCCAAATTATTATTTCCTGTAATTTCCATTTGATTTTATTCATTACCCTCACAAAATCAAAAGGAAGTGGAACTACCTCTCCATTTTTCTTAAATGTATCGATAACAACCCACAAAGTTCCTTTGGGTTTGGTAACATTATAAACTTTTTGAAATACTAATTGCAGATCTAGTAAATATTTGTCGTATGATTGGCCATAGCCAATTTGATTCTTTGACCCATAATCCTTGAGATCAAAATAGGGCGGTGAGGTTATAGTCACGTCGACTATACAATTTTTAAGGACGGATTCTAAATTCCTTGCATCCAAATTATGGATTTTGTTAATAAAATTTTCCATAACCCTATGATTTGATTAAATAAAGATATATAAATGTATTGTAAGTCGAAATATGTCAACAATATAAATGTGGTTCATCATACAATATCTTTAACAACTCAATAAGGTTCTATCCCCAATTTTTATAAATAAACTCAAATAAAAATTTTAGTAATATGATAATTTGTTCAATTCACGTTGTACGCCGCCGGCAAAACATAATCTCTGAAGAAATAAAGGGGTTCATTACCGTTATCAAAGTTACCTCCGGTTGAAACGACAACCATATTAAGATGAGGAACCACCCAGATAAACTGTCCTCCCCAGCCGTCCGCATAAAAAACATCGTTAACATACAGAACCTGCGCAGTGCTGCTTGCATCTTTATATCTCCACCACTGGTATGCGTATTCATAATAATTGTTTATATCTATTTTGGCTGCGGTGGAGTTACTCACCCAGCTTTCACTTATAATCTGCACATCATTCCATTTTCCCTTCTGCAAATAAAGCCTGCCGAACTTTAACATATCCAAAGGTCTCAGCTCTAATCCGCCGAATGTGTTTATTACACCGTTTGGTCCTCTTTCCCATTCCCAGTTTGCAATTCCAAGAGGATCGAAAATATTTGTTTTGCAAAACAGGTCTGCTTTTACACCTGTAGCTTTATTAATTACACCGCCAAGCAGTGTTGAGCAGCCGCTGTTGTATGTAAATACTGTTCCCGGTCGATATGTAACCGGGAGATCGAGAATGTACTTTATCCAGTCGGGACTGTTTATAAAATCTCTTATATCGTTACGCGAATCTGTGTAGGGATATGTAAATTCATCCCACTCGAAACCTGCACTCATCGAGAGAACGTGTTGAAGTGTGATTCTATGTTTCCACGTGCCGTCGTTCCGGATGTTCGTGTACTCAGGAAAGAAGTTGAGAATTTTTCCGCTAACTCCGTCAAGGTAACCTTTGTCAATTGCTATCCCGATTAAAGCAGAGGTAACACTTTTGGTAACCGAGTAGCAAACGTGCAAGTCATTCCTTTCATAACCGCGGAAGTATTTTTCTACGACAAGAGTTTCATCTTTATAAATAAGCAGGCTGTGTATTTCACCATAATCCCCATCAATAATTTTCGTGATAAGATTATTTGTAATTACGCTGTCGAGGATGTTTCCTGTGCTTACAAGTGTGTCATCCGGTTTTACGGGATTATCATCCTTGCAGGAAATGAATAGTATAATTAAAAGCAGAAGGAAGTAAAGTAATAAACGTTTCATCTTCAACTCTCCTGAATTTCCACCTCAAGAACGTAATTTCTTACGTGTAAAGCAAAACCCAAATGAAGGGTTTTTGCATCTGTCACGGTTAAGACCGTGACAGCCTGGATACAATGGATTTGAAAAAAATGTACCTCGCACGTCACGGTCTTTACCGTGACGTAACTAAAGGTCGCTTCATTAAATCATCTGAACACCACCCATTTCAGTATTCACTTCCAGAATTCTATGATCGTTATATGCATAATTTCTTGCACTGGAATACCAGTAAGCTTCCGGTCGTATTACAAAGCCAGCCTCTACAGGATTTTTATGAATGTAATTAAGTTTTGCCCAAAACATTCTTTGATTTCTTATCACTTCATCGTCAAACCTTTTCATCCAGAATTTTCTTTCCTGGTTTTTGTAACCGAACGCTTCTTTTTCGAATATCTTGTTATACTTCCTTTCCTTTTGCCTGTCAAGTTCATCAAATATCTGCCAGGCTGTGAACTTTTTTATATCTCTCATTATATCTGAAATAGTTCCATATTCCGGGTTTACTTCAACTATCCAGTGAAAGTGTGATGGCATAATTACATAACCAAGAACTTCAAAATGAAATTTTTCTTTGTAGTATTTGATATTGTTAACGAGAATATCACAGTATAAAGGCTTTGTAAAAACAGGAAGGTATCGTACTACCGTTGTGGTAACAAAAAAGAAACGTTCCTCCACCAAGTTATTTCTACCCCGTCTACCCATAATATTAAAATAGGAAAATTATTATTAAACAGCTATGGATCTTTTATCCTGTCACAGTTAAGACCGTGACAGCCAACGAAGTGATAGTATTTATATTCTTATAACAGATCAAGGATGTCACGGTCCCACCGTGACGTAAGAGTAAAACAATTCTAAACTTCTTGATTGCTTTAAGACAGACTGTCTGTCACGACACAATCGTGACATCCAGGGTGTGCAGACTTGAATCAACATAACCGGGACATCACGGTCTATACCGTGACGCGATTAAAATTTCTGCATTACTGACTTTCCCGATTATACCAATTCCAGTTTCGAAAGCTCATCATTTATGAAAGTTATTTCTTCGCCCGATAGTTGAATATCATTTGCCGCTGCATTTTCAATTGCCTGCTTTGGATTTCGTGCACCGACCAGAACAATCGTAATTCCCGGCTGCTGCATAGTCCACCTGATAACAAGCTGTGCAAGAGTTACATTCTTTTCATCTGCCAACGGTCTCAGCTTAGTCAGAAAAAAATCAACTCGTCTTAGATTTTCATCAGTATAATTGTTTTCGTTCTTACGGCTATCGCCCTCATTAAAATGATATCCCGGTTTCATCTTACCGGTAAGCAATCCTTTTGCAAGAGGACTGTAAGCTATGATGGCTTTGTTATGTTTTACTGCATAAGGAATAACTTCTTCTTCTATGCCACGGCGCAGCATACTGTATGGAACCTGGTTGGATGCCAGTGTAATTGTTTTATCAGCCTCTTCCATTTGTGCTGCAGAATAATTGCAAACACCGGCAGCTTTTATCTTGCCCTGTTCAATCAAACGTTCCATTGTTTCCATTGTTTCACTTTTTGGAGTTGTCGGGTCGGACCAGTGAATCTGGTAAAGATCGATATAATCGGTGTTTAATCTTTTCAAACTCGCTTCCACTTCTTTAACTATACTTTCCTTCGAAGCGAATTTATGCATATTCACTTCTTTCCCGGAATTATCTCTGGTTTTGAAATAGAATTCACCTTCTGTTGTATCCCACCTTAGTCCATACTTTGTAAGAATCTGAACATTGCTGCGATCCAATCCACGGATTGCTTCACCAACAATTTCTTCACTTAATCCGTGCCCGTATGCCGGGGCAGTATCTATGGAAGTAACTCCAATATCATAAGCAGCTTTAATTGCATCGACTGCGTCTTTCCTGTTGGTTCCACCCCACATCCAGCCGCCTATTGCCCACGCACCGAAAGTAATTACTGATGCTTTTACATTTGATTTTCCTAATTGTTTTTTTTCCATAGTTATATCCTTAACATATAGTTTATAATTTAATTTGCGTCAATTCAATTTTTTTAGATTTATCGAAGTAGTTTACCAGGTAATAAAACCGAAATACAATAAACTTCGATAAAATCTTATTATTTTTACAAAAATTAAATTAAAATATACCGGAAATTATTATGAAACGAATTCTCTTGTTTTTTCTCTTCACGGTTTCAGTTTTCTCACAAACAAATGTAGAAGACATACAAATCTTCACGCTTAAAAATGGTATGAAGGTAATTGTACTGGAAGATCACTCAATTCCTAATGCAAATATGTATTTCTTCTGGAAGGTTGGATCAAGAAATGAGTATCCGGGAATTACCGGTATCTCTCATTTTTTTGAGCATATGATGTTCAACGGTGCGAAGAAATACGGACCGAAAGAGTTTGACAGAACTATGGAAGCTAATGGCGGAGCCAACAACGCTTATACTTCAGAAAATGTAACTGTTTATACAGATTGGTTTCCAAGCAGTGCAACCGAAGTGATTTTCGATCTTGAAGCAGACAGAATTGCAAATCTGGACTTCGATGACAAAATGATTGAAAGTGAGCGTGGAGTTATTCTCTCGGAAAGAAGCACTGGCTTGGAAAATTATCCCTTATGGGAATTATGGGAACAGGTTCAGGGCACATCGTTTTTCGCGCATCCTTACCGCTGGCCGGTTATCGGTTATGAATCCGATATAAAAAACTGGACGAAGCAGGATCTCGAAACTTACTTCCACACTTATTACTCGCCTGATAATTGTGTTGTGATTATAACCGGTGATATAACTCTTGAAAAAGTCCAGGCGCTTTCAGAAAAATATTTTGAACCGATTGCAACGGGACCTCCCCCGCGAAAAATTCATACGATCGAGCCGGATCAGGATGGTGAGAAAATAGTTGAAATAAACCGTGAGGTACCGGCACCTTATGTTATGCTTGCATATCATGTACCACAGACAAATTCTGAAGATTATTATGCACTTAGTTTACTTGAATCGATTTTGTCTTCCGGTAATACATCACGACTTTATAAATCGCTTGTTGATGACAGACAACTGGCAATTCAGATCTCTACAGATTTTAGTTGCGCATTCGATCCCTTTTTATTTATTATTTATGGAATTTGTAACAAAGGCATTACACCGAATCATCTTGAGCAGGCAATACTAGCTGAACTTGATAAAATAATTGATGAAGGTGTTAAACCGGAAGAGTTGCAGAAAGTAAAGAATCAAAAATTAATGGATTTTTATCACACTATGGAAACCATAAACGGTAAAGCAAACAATATCGGCAATTATGAATTGTTCTTTGGTGATTATAAAAAATTATTCTCCGCTCCGCAGGATTTTGCAAAAGTAACATCCGATGATATTAAGATGGTAGCAGCAAAATATTTTACAAAGAATAACCGAACAATAGGAATTATGCAATCCTCCACACAAGATGAGGAGGACTCAAAATGAAGAACGAAATAACACTAACTAAAAGAATTCATTTGGATGATTGTATGATTGAATGTTTGAATGGTCGTGTTAGAACACTCATTCGTACAATTATACTGCTTGTTATTTTTTCATCTCCGACTTTTGCCCAGTTCAAGCTTCCCGCTTATGAAAAGACTATACTTGAAAACGGTATAACACTTTATTTAATGGAACAACATGAAGTTCCATTAGTTTATGTATCAGCAGTTTTTCCCGCGGGTGCAATCTGGGATGATGGGCAAAGCGGTCTGGCAGCTTTTACTGCTGAAGCACTTTTGTTTGGTTCCAAGAATTACACAAAGCAGCGGATTGAAGAAACTTTTGATTTTCTGGGGGCAACAATTTCTTCTTACGCCGGAAAAGAAAGTGCGGTAATTAAAATGTCATGTAAGAAAACTGATCTGGATAAGCTGCTTCCTGTCTTTGTTGATGTGATTACGCATCCCGCTTTCCCGGGAGAAGAGATAAACAAGAGAAAACAAAGATGGCTTGCCGAGCTTGAACAGGATAAGCAAAGTCCGCGACGAGTGATCGGCAGTTATTTTAATAAATTTTTATTTGGTGATAATGTTTACAGCAACCCGGTCTCAGGAACAACGGCTTCAATAAAGGAAATTTCGGGTGAGGATATTGCCGGATTTTTTGGAATGCATTACCTTCACACATTTACAGGCATCGCTGTTGTTGGCGATATTTCAACAGATGAAATGAAAACAAAGATTGAAGGATTGCTTTCCCGGGGTCCGAGTCTGGAAAAGCTGAACGTGATGAAAGATATTAACACAGACATTAAACCTCTGGAAAAGAACAGGGTACTGTTGATTAATAAGGACGATTCAAGAGAAACAACATTTTTAATCGGCGGTTACGGAGTTGCCTGGAATAACAAAGACATAACTAAAATTGATGTAGTAAACACAATACTTGGCGGCAGGTTTACATCCTGGTTGAATGACGCACTGAGAGTTAATGCAGGATTAACTTACGGCGCAAGAAGCCTGTTTAATAATTACAGGCAATCCGGTACTTTTTATATTTTTACATTTACAGCAACTGAAACAACCATTGATGCAATCGATCTTGCATTAAAAGTTCTCGATCGTCTTCATACAGATGGAATCGATGCTGCGACATTAAACTCGGCAAAAAATTATGTCAAAGGACAATTCCCGCCGGAGTATGAAACATCACGAGATCTCGCTGATCTGCTTACAACAATGTTCTTTTACGGGCTTGATGATTCGTACATAAATGATTTTGAAAAAAATGTTGATGAAATGACTATTGAAGGCGCAAATGAAATTGCAAAGAAATATTTTCCTAATGATAATTTACAGTTTGTTATAATCGGCAAGGCAAGTGAAATAAGAGATAAAGTTAGAAAGTATGGGGAGGTTATTGAAAAAGATATTGAAGCGGATGGATTTTAAATTGAATGTTGGTTAAACTCTTAGTTGGCTCAGAAGGTATAAAAAGCCGGAGAGGAGGATTTTATTACCTGGTTGTTTTAATTGTATTGTTACCGATCCAACCGATGTTAGCGCAGTGGGAAGCAGGTGGTTCCTTCAATTATAAAAGTGAAGTCCCAAAGACAGGTATTGAGCTATATGTTGGAAGAAATCTTCCGTTTCAATGGGCAACTATCGGTTTAAAGATCAGGGGAGGAGTAGATTTATACTTAAGCAAAAATGATGAATCCAGAGTCTTCACGAATGAAGATGTTCATGTCGATTTGATAGCTACACTTTTTTATCGTTACACAAGTCCATATTTTGGTTTGAGTGTCGGAGCAGGACATTATTCAGCAAATGATTTTAACAGATTTATTTTCTATCCGGGAATTCTTGCCGGAATTAAATTTCCTGTTACGGATAGTTATCAGCCATTCATTGAAATAACCGCAATCAAATATTTAAGCCGCTTTGATATTAATCTTACCAGAGAGAAAGTCTCCTCTTTTCAATTTACAGGCAAGGCTGGTTTAATTATCAGGTTTTAAGAAAACCGAATTATATCGGCATCCGGCGGAACATAGCCCAATAATCTTCCCATAGACATGATTTGTCCTTTGTGATGAAACTCGTGAGTTATAACATGAGTAAACAACTGAATTGCAATAACTGTTATATCCTTATTTATCTGTCTAACTTTCCCGGAAATGTGTTCATCCATATTACCTGCAAACCTGTCGAGAAATTCCGAAACAATGTGATCTACATTTTCAAAAAGCTGGCGAACAAAAATTAAATTTTTATAACTATCATAAGGGGGATATGATATTTCCTTTTTCATCCCAAAATCTGCAAGCCAGAAAATATACGATCTGCCGATATGTGCCTGCGTACTTCTGATGCTGCCTCTTCCGAACCCTTCAACTTCTTTTACATAATCATCGGCAGAAAACTTTTCACAGTATTGAAACACAACTTCTCTCGAACCTTTAATAAGCTCATATTGTTTTGCAAAAATATTGATTTGCTCACTCACTGTCTTTTTGCCCGTTCTTCATTTCTCTTTTGTATTTCTTCATTGGATACGTCTTCAATATGTGTTGCAATCCACCAGCTTATACCATTTGAATCTTTTACAGCCGCGTTCCTGTCACCGTAAAATTGATCTGCGGGTTCCATCACAGAGGTTGCCCCTTTTTCAAGAGCAAGCTTATAAGTCGCATCGGTGTCTTCAACATAAATATAAAGCATAGCCGGCTGCGGAGGATAATTTTCAGATGCCCTACCCATCATAATCAATGAATTTCCTATTTTGACCGATCCATGATTTATTGTTCCATCCGGAAGTGTCATTCTTTCGCCTTCTTCAGCATTAAAAATTTCTTTAAGAAAATTTATTGTTTCACCAACATCCTTAACTATAAGATAAGGCGAAACCCTCGGAACATTATCAGGTATTGGTTTTACAGACATAACTTATACTCCTTATATAATTTTAATAATCTAATCCCATTTACTTTTGATAGATACACTAAACTTTCCACCTCCCATAAAAAACAGTGCAAGTGCACCGAGGAAGTACAAAACATCTAGCTCTATTGTGTAAGCACCCGATGGTTTTATTGTAAATATCTCGTGACGGTGCGCCAGCAGGACAGCCATAAACATATTAAAACAGACAAGCAATGCAGCAATACGGGTTCTGAATCCAATCAACAATGCGACAGGAGCGATAATCTCTCCGATGAAAACACCATATTTAATAAACGACGGTAAGCTGATTCCGGCAAGTAAACCATTCAGCCAATCTACGCCCTGAATCAGTTTTGCTATTCCGTGAAATGGAAGGAGTACACCTATTGCAATTCGTAACAATAGAGACCCAATGTCGTTAGATTTATTTTTGAAAATGTTTTGCATAAATGTCATCTCCTTAATTTGAAGTTATCTCATCAGGAATTTTCATTTAAATCTATGAGATTATTAAATATTAAACAATATAAAGATAAATCTAAAATAGGAAGGGTTTGAGACTTCTATTAAAAATCCCATCCTGCTTATAAGGCAAGATGGGATGATAATTTTAGGGAATAGTTAAAAACAGGAATTTAGTTAGCTTAAAGATCACTATTGATTTTAAATTTTTTCTCCTTCAAAGCATAGGAGATAACTTTTTGCAGGTTGCCGTTAACTTCTACGATTACAAGCTTTTCATCCTCTAAGCTGATTACGTACATTTTTTTAAGTACTTCTTCGCGATCGCTGCTGATATATACTGCTGTTAGCTCGTCTCCATCAGCAGTACGAACAATATATTTCCATCCATTCTTTTTCATATGGTCATCCACAGCAACGAGAGTGCTAAAGTTTGCCTTGTCTTTGTTCTCGTCTATTTTGTTATAAATTCCTACCTGTACACTGGATATCTCTCTCATCATATCATCCACATATTCCTCATCGGCAGACATATCTACCAGCCAGCTTGAGACATGGATTAAAGCCGGACCAACTGAAAATTGAAATTCCGTTCGGTAATCTGAACCAAGTTCTCCCATAATCTTATCTTTTACCTGTGAGAACTGCCTGTTTACACCAATACAGCCTGTAAGAAAAAGTAAGAGTATCGGTGCTATAATTACTATTATTGATTTGTTCTGTTTCATTTCTCACCCGAATCTTTTCCATTGATGTCATCAAGTGAAGGTATATCGAATTTTTTTCCGAGCTTACCGATTGTTGCAAGATCGATCTGACCTACAATATTAACAAATGCAGCCTCGCCGCTGTTCTCGAAGCTAGTAACTACAAGCCCGATAATTTTTTTATTACTGTTCATTTTGATGTAAACATTAGCGGTCTCATCTTCACTTCTTGTTCTAACAATTCTTTTCCACGATGTGTTGGAAAGCTTTGAATCTACCTCGTTTACTTTTTGCATCAATTGATCCCTGTTCTTATCATCTATCTCATAAACGTTTGCTTTAACAAGTTTCAGTCCGTTCAGAATAGCCATTATATTCGGATCTTCTTCATTGGAGATGGAAGCGAGAGCTGAAAGTACATCCTGACCGAGCTCAACTTCTGTAACTCCGGCAGACTTTTCTAATGAAGTGAAATCACCGAAATCAACATACCCCGGTTCTTTTGTAACATCCTCCGATTGTGAATATAACTGCACAGTGAAAGTAAGAACCAATGCAGTAATTAAATATTTTACGGTTTTCATTTTATCCTCCTATGAGTAAATCGTTAATTAAATTGAATCCTTTATTTGTTTTGTTATTGATGATATTTGGAATTACTTCTTTGTCTAACTGTTTCTCCGCATTCTTAAAAACCTTATTCACAATTGCCACTGATTCTTCAAGCTGTTTTTGGGCAAGTTCTATTTCGGCTTTTGTGTATTGAGGTGTTTGCTGTGGCTGCCTGAAAAATAAAACAACAGCTAAAGCGAGTATTATTATTCCCGCAACACCGGCTGATAGTAAAGGTCTGGCAATAATTTTGGAATAAATAAAACCCCCGATGAAATCTTTTTTGTGTTTCCTGATCAAGCGGTTCTTCACCGAAACAATTGCGGAGTCCGGTAATTCATCACTTTTTATGTTATGAACTGCAGCAGCAGTTTCCCTAAACTCGTTTAGTAATCTTTGAATTACAGGACTCTTATTTGCTTTCCTGTAAACAATAAACTTATCGATCAATGAAGCGTCTTTGTATGCAACAGCGATTATTTTGTCGTAAAGCTTTTCGTCTATATTATTTGAGTTCTTCATTTGCATAAACTTTTAAATCTTTTTGAAGTTGTTTACGTGCTCTTAAGATATTTACCTTAACGCTGTTTAACGGGATATCCAGAATATTACTTATCTCTTTGTATTTAAACCCCTGAAGTTCATAAAGAACAAACGGGCTTTTCAACCTTTCAGGTAAATTTTCAACAGCATTTTTAATTTTTTCATTTAGTATATTCTGCGACAGTCTTTTTTCCGGCATAGTGCCATGTTTTTTATCTTCTATTCTTTCAGATAATTTATCATCTATCGATATTTCACGCTGAAACTGTACCTTGTTTCTGCGCAAATAATCGATGCAAAGATTATGAGTTGTTCTCATCATCCATGCGCTAGCAGCATAAAAATTAAATTTATCGATGTTCTGCCAGGTCCTTATCATCACTTCCTGCGTAATATCTTCCGCATCCATTTGGTTGTGCATCATATAAAGAGCGTAATTATAAATTTTATTCTTATACCGCTGAATCAGGTAATCGAATTTTGATGACTCTAACATCTGTTACTAAGGACGAAATAGTTGAAATGTTTGTTACAAAAAGTAAAAGAATAGAGAAAAGAAGTAAATATTTATGATGAATGGATTTTATTCGCTTTAAGAGGATGGTACAATCAGAAGAAAATATATGCCCCGATTGAAAAAGTGATCATATCTGTTTTTGATTTATTTAGAGTGTAATAAACGGCATCATCATAAACTTCAATTGAGTTTTTGTCGAGATAGGTAGTTCGTGTGCTCAACAGGTAACGTACCTTCAAATCAAGAAAGACTGAACCGGGATTGAAATAAGGATCGCCTGTTGTTAAAAACTTAACACCAACTCCCGCACCATAGCTCCATGCCCAATCGTTAAGGTTTAATGTTTCATCCGAATAATAATAGTAGCCGATATCAGTAATAGAAAAGATATAGCTTCCGCCAAATAATGTTTCAACATAAGGACGTATCCCGCCGGAATAGGGAGCTATCTGGAAAAGAATATGCGCACTGATAAAATTATTTGCCCTGTCGGAGCTTAATGAGAGTTCGTCTGTATAAGGGTCGGTGTGGAAGAAAAGCCCGTAAGAAGTATAGCTGAAATCCAGTCCCAATCCGTAAGGGGTTTTAGGTGAAGGTGTGAAAAAGAAGAATTCCAGGTTTCCTCCAAAGCCAAGATTTTTATTGTAATTGCTAAAGTCACCTGCGGGAACCGCTGTTGTAAAATAAAATGATGCAGAGGGTTGTGCAGCAATGGAGGAAATAATTGCTAAGGAGGTAATAATATATTTTAGAGTTCTA
>Ga0307425_1001712_pt1 | contig 12795 bp, 8 predicted proteins | sample SalMarWE160330MG_FD_202152 | JGI IMG/M metagenome (GOLD analysis project Ga0307425, IMG submission 202152) | Salt marsh sediment microbial communities from the Plum Island Ecosystem LTER, Massachusetts, United States - WE1603-30 | ecosystem: Environmental > Aquatic > Marine > Intertidal zone >... | reverse complement strand
ATCAACAAATAAAACATTCCAAACAATAAAGACCAGCAAAGACAGTCCTATTGCAATAAATAATCGAAGGTGTTCCATTATTCTTTATCCTCTCCAAAGTTCCATACAATACATAAAAAATTATTTCAGATTAATTGAATCATCGGTATTTTCGGGTTAAGAGGAGCAACGTCTATGTAGGATTATGAAAAGGCGGGCAAATATATTTCCCTCCTGAATCGGCATCCTTTATTTCGAACCTGTTCCAAAGCGGTATCATTTGCAGGGCTTTATGGTACAGGGTCGATTCCTCCCGGATGAAAGGGATGACACCTTAAAATTCTTTTTAAAGCAAGCAGAAACCCCTTAAGAAGTCCATAACGCAAAATAGACTGATAGGCATACTCAGAACAGGTTGGATAAAAACGGCATGCAGGAGCCAGTATTGGAGACAATATGAATTGATATGCTCTTATGAACATCAGAGCCGGTATCATAAATATTCTATTAATGCTCTAACCTCCTGGAAATATTTTTAATAACATCTTTCAGGGATAGAAAGGCCTGCTCCGACGATAGATCCGCGGCCTCTTTTTTAGCGATAATATTGATATCCCAATGACCTGTAATAATGTGCCTGTTTAGCCGAAAATATTCGCGAGAAAATCTTTTAATCCTGTTTCTTTTAGGGGCATTTCCTACCTTTCTCGCTACAGTGACACCAAGGCGGGTTCTTTGAAATCGACCTGGAGAAAATATTGCAATAAAATGTCTGTTCTGTGTTTTTTTCCCCAAAATAGACAATTTAAGAAATTCGGAGCGTTTTAATATTCTGTCCGCCTTGGTAAAACAAAAGCGCAAAAGAGACTCCTCTGTTTAACCCTTTATTATCTCCTAATTTATTTTATCGAGCAACACTTTTTATGCCGTCAACCGGGCTCTGCCTTTTGCTCTGCGCCTGTTAATGATCCTCCTGCCTTGCTTTGTCGACATTCTTTTCAGAAACCCGTGTGTTCTTGCCCGCTTAATCCTGCTGGGTTGATATGTTCTTTTCATAATCTAAAATCCTTATTCAGACACCAAAGTGTTTTTTTCCTGTACTATTTATGAATTAAATCGAATTTATAAATCACAAGATAACCGAGTTGTCAAGCTTCAAACGTAACCAAAATTTCGACAGTAATATAATATGCTTTTTAGAAATGTAAAACAAAACACTCAACACCCTTTTATTCCTTGATAATTTCAAAAATGTTGAACTCTTCCATATGAAGCTTGGCGTCCGGGTATATGACAATTTGCCTCCCGATAACGCGCTCAACCGCAACGATAATCTGGCTTTCCTCGCCATAAAGAAGTTCGGCGATTTCAGGGTTGACCCTCAGGCTGACCTTGACCCCGATCATATCTCGCGATTCACGAAGAATTTCTCTGTAGATATTGTAACATATTGTCTGTTTGGAGATAAGATACCCTTCTCCATCGCAATAAAAGCACGGCTCGCACAGTATTCTTGAAAGCGGTTTTCGAATCCGCTTTCGGGTCATTTGTATCAACCCCAACTCTGATATGGGGAGTACGTGGGTTCTACTTCTATCTTTTTTAAGTGCCTCCTTTAGTGCATTAAATACTTTTTCCTGATTCGACTTTTTTTCCATATCGATAAAATCGATAATAATGATACCCCCGATATCCCGAAGACGAATTTGATAGGCGATTTCTTTAACCGCTTCAAGGTTGGTCTTTAGAATCGTTTCTTCCAGATTATATTTGCCGACATATCGTCCTGTGTTTACATCCACGGCCACCAGTGCTTCTGTATGTTCGATCACGATATATCCTCCGGACTTTAGCCACACCTTCTTTTTTAATGCACGTGAAATATCCGCTTCTAAATTAAATTAATCAAAAATCGGCTCCAAACCTTCATAAAACTCCACAGAATCTTTTAGGCTCGGCATGAATTCATCAAGAAATTTTAAAATAGAATCATACCCCGAACGAGAATCTATGATCAGTTTTTCAGCTTCATGCAAAAAAAGATCCCGAACAGCGCGAAGACTAATGGCCACCTCTTTGTGTAAAAGGTACGGTGCCGGTGCTGTTTGGTATTTCTGTTGAATACTCTCCCATAGATTGTTGAGAAATCCCATCTCATATTTAAGCTTCTCTTCCCGGACACCTTCTGCTGCGGTTCGAACAATATATCCGAAATTGTTTTCCCGGATGGATTCAACCATCGCCTTTAAACGATTCCGTTCTGTGTCATCTTCTATTCGCCTGGATATCCCGATATGATCTGATGCCGGCATCAACACAAGAAATCGGCCGGGAAGCGATATGTGCGATGTCAACCGCGCTCCTTTTGAGCCTATGGGGGCTTTGGCGGCTTGGACCATCATTTCTTGTCCTTCAGTGATGAGTTCTTCAATGTGCCTATCACGACGAATCGAAGAAAGATACGAATTATAAGAAATGCCTTCTTCTGTATCACTGTTGTTATTTAAGAAATCTTCAATAGGGCTATAATTACCGCCAATGACATCGCTCACATAGATAAAAGCAGCCTGTTTCAGTCCTATATCTATAAAAGCAGCCTGCATGCCGGGAAGGACCCGCTGGACCTTTCCTTTGTAAATATTTCCGGCAATATCTGAAGCATCTCCCCGTTCTATGAAAAGCTCAGCAATGTTTCCATCCTCAAGAAGCGCCACTCTTGTTTCATGATCAGCCACATTGATGACAATTTTTTTATACATGTTTTTTCCTGATTTATAAATTATAGTTTAACAATCGCTGCCTGTTTTATCTCTTGTTTGGATAATCCGAAAACCTTTTCGAGAACCTCAAAAGGTCTCACCGTTTGTCCCGGTTCCGATCTGAGGATCATCCTCATCTGATCAGGGGCGAACAAGGTCATATTTATCACCATTTCTTTCAAGTTTATCTTTTTAGTTTTCCTTTTTCGATTAAACCTCGTGATGATAAATTCTGACATCTTATTAAAATGGTTTATTTTTTCTTCATCAAAAAAACCGTTTTGAGAGGTCACCATATAAGTAGCAGGCTCGAATGGTTTATTCGAAGACGTTATCGGGGCAAGATGACAGCCAAGGATGCGCAACCCTTTTGGAAGGTGACGGTTTAATCCGTTTATAATGGTTTGCGGTTTTACATTGCCAGGCACGGATAAATAAAATATCTCATTCAAACTCTCCAAACCGATAGGAAGTGCATCTTCAAAGGATATCAATGGTTTCGGATGAAACCCTTCTGAATATTTAACAGGAATTCCAGCACGTCGGATCGCACGAAAAAATATTTTAACCATTTCAAGATGCCCAAAATATTTTGCCTGATCCAGCTTAGAAAATGATATCCTAAATTTTTTGTAACCTTTTGCTTTGTGATGGTCTTGCGTAAAATTTTTGACCTTATCTTCTTTACGGTCATCAAACACTTTGGGTTCAATCGCTTCAAAATCGCACACTCCGCATTGGTTACAATTGCCGTCTCGACAATCGATGGTGTGCAAACCTTCTTGGGCTTTATTCCACTCGCTGATTAAATAATCTTTTGACACCTTGGTATCAATATGATCCCAAGGTAACGGTTCGCTAATATCCCTAACACGTGTTGTAAAAAAATCAACATTAACGCGTTCTTCTAAAAAAGACGCTTCCCAGGATCGATATCTAAACTTATCGCTCCAACCGTCGAATTTACACCCTTTGGTATATACAGCCACCAACAACCGGCTAAGACGCCGGTCTCCCCGTGCCCAAAGTCCTTCTATGATACTCACTTCGGGGTTCTGCCACTTGAATCGAATTCCTGGTATTTTTAGTTTCTTCTTTAACCAGGTAATCTTATGTTTCGATTCCTCCAATGAAATTTGAGACGACCACTGAAAGGGAGTGTGAGCCTTTGGAATAAACGTTGCGATACTGATGTTGATTTGGCTTTTTCGTTGATTTTTTCGTTTAACCGTTTTGAGTCTTTTCACAAGATCGACGATGGCCTCTAGGTCGTCGTCCGTTTCTGTGGGTAGCCCGACCATAAAATAGAGCTTAACGACCTTCCACCCCAATAAAAATGCATTGTTTACCGTATCTATAATGTCTTTTTCAGTGATATTTTTATTAATAACGTCTCGAAGCCGCTGACTTCCCGCTTCAGGTGCAATTGTAAAGCCGGTTTTTCTGACCTTTTTGATAAGATTCATCAGACTGGGGGTTAATGTGCCCGCCCTCAGAGACGGAAGGGATATCGCAATGCGGTGCTTTACATACCTTGACATCATGTTTTCCATTAATGGTAAAATACAACTATAATCTCCAGTACTTAAAGATAAAAGTGATATATCTTCATAGCCGGTTGCAGCAACGGAAGCATCTGAAAGCAAAAGTAGCTTCTTTAATGATCTTTCACGAACCGGTCGATATATCATTCCGGCCTGGCAAAATCGACACCCTCTGGTGCACCCTCTTGATATCTCGAGTCTTAAGCGATCATGAACCGGTTTTCCGTATGGAATAATCGGCGTATCGGGAAAGGGCACGTTATTAAGATCGCTAACCACCGTTCTTTTTATGTTAATATAGTCTGGACATCTTGCCGTAAGGGTCTGAAAACCATGCTGATCAAATTCCGGATGAAAAAACGCCGGGATGTAGACACCTTCGATGTGAGACCAATGTCTCAAAAGGGTTTCTTTATCGCGATTGTTTTCTGTCTTCCATTCAAGCCAAGCCCGGCACATTTTTAGGATGACATTTTCACCGTCTCCAATTACAATGGCATCAAAAAATTCGGCCACCGGCTCTGGATTACATGTACAAGGACCACCTGCAATAACAAAGGGGAATGAACCGTCCCGCTGCCGCGCCAAAAAAGGAATGCCTGCCAGGTCCAACATGCTGAGTATGTTCGTATAATTAAGCTCATAAAGAAGGCTGAAACCGATGATATCAAACTCGTTTAACGGTTTTTTTGATTCCAGCGAAGCAACCGACAGCCTGGATGATCTGAGATATTCCTCCATATCTGGCGCAGGTGCAAAAACCCTTTCAGCAGCAATCTTTGGGTGGTTGTTAAGGATATGATACAGTATCTGAATTCCAAAATGAGAGGTTCCGATCTCATATAGATCCGGAAAAGCAAGTGCAAAACACAAGTCTATCTTGCTGTGATCTTTTTTAATGGTGTTGATTTCAGAGCCTAAATATCGGCTGGGTTGCTCTATCAGGGGTAAGATATCTTGAATGCTCTTTATGCTCATGATATATATATTTAAAATTAGCCCATTTTAAATGCGCGTCAGAAATTCACAGGTAAAAAACAGATGTCACATAATCGTATTATACCGAAGCTTAAAATGCCAGAAATAAAATCGCAAAACAATCCGCTTATAATTTCAGCGGTTTTTCTTTTTGTTTTTGTTAATCTGTTTTTTCTTTTTACACCGGCCTTCCTCAACGCTGAAAGTTTACGCGAAAGTGCAGTTGTGAAAGCCATTCGAAAAGTCAGTCCCGCAGTGGTTAACATAAGCTCGGAGTTTGAGATTCGCAAGCGTGTAAATCCATTTTACGGGTTTGGGATGGATCCTAACTTTGAATCTTTTTTCAGAGACTTTTTCGACCCTGGTTTCGAACAAAAATATAAGCGGACCAATCTAGGATCCGGAGTTATTATTGACGGCAAACGGGGATTTATTCTTACCAATAAACACGTGATTGTAAAAAGTTCAACCATTACCGTTGCATTAAAAGACGGACGTGAGTTCAAAGCACAAATTATTGGTGCAGATCCTGATTCCGATCTCGCTGTCTTGCGTATTTCCTCCAAAGGCGATCTCCCGGCGATTGAAATGGGTAATTCCAACAATCTTATGATCGGTGAAACGGTGATCGCCATCGGAAACCCTTTCGGTTTCTCAAACACCGTCACAACAGGTGTGATCAGCGCCACAAATCGAAGCATAAAGGTCGACAACACATTCTATCATGATTTTATTCAGACGGACGCTTCTATTAATCCGGGAAACAGCGGGGGACCACTGTTAAACATATATGGTGAGCTTATCGGTATAAATACAGCCATATATGCCAAAGCCCAGGGAATCGGTTTTGCCATACCCATTAACAAAGCCAAAAGGATTATTACAGACCTTATCAAATACGGAGAGGTTATACCGGCCTGGATCGGTGTTACCGTACAAGATTTGGATGCTGAACTGGCCCAATATCTTAAAGCAACGACCGTCAAAGGCGTATTGGTTAAAAAAACCGAAACGTCCGGTCCTGCCCATAAAGCCGGCATTCACGTGAGTGATATTATTCGATCTATCGGATCTCGAAAAATTCTTTCTCAAAATGATTTTAATATAGCAATGAGCAACATTTCAGCCGGAGAAGATATTAATATAAACATATGGAGGGATGGCGAAACGAGAAATTTTTTAGTGAAATCTTCATCTTTTCCAATAGATCTGGCTGAGGACCTTGCCCGCAACCTCCTTGGAATCACGGTAAAAAATCTTTCCAGGAAAAATCGTTATGTTTATAAGACACATACACAAGAAGGGGTGGTGATTACAGAAATTAATCGCAATTCTTATCTCGCCCGTATCGGCGCAAAACCCGGAGATATTATTCGACAGATGGATGAATTAACGATAAAAAACATTAAAGATTTTAAAAAGGCGATGATTAAATACCGTAAAAAAAAGTCTTTGGTTATCGTTTTACAGCGCCAAGATCAGCTCTATAATATAACGATAAAATTGTAATCCCTGTGAGTATGTTAGTATGGAGACCTATTATGAAACGCACAAAAATTATAAACTTACTTCAATCAATTACCCCCATCGATTATGTTCTTTTAAAGGGATGGATTCGAACCCGGCGCGATTCAAAGAGTTTCTCATTTATTGAAGTCAACGACGGATCCTGTCTGAAAAATATCCAGGTAATCGCAGACAACACGTTAAGCAATTATATTGCCATTACCAAACTCACCACAGGATCCTCCGTTGCCGTTTCCGGCAAACTTTCTGAATCAAAAGGTGCCGGGCAAAAATGGGAGGTTATAGCGGAAACCATCGACATTTTAAGTGTCGCTCCCGAAACCTACCCGCTTCAGAAAAAACGTCACACAGATGAATTTTTACGAACCATCGCTCATTTAAGACCTCGAACCAATAAATACGGCGCTGCTTTTCGTATCAGATCAGATTTATCATACGCTATTCATAAATTTTTTAGAGACAAAGGGTTTAAATATATCCATTCACCCGTTATCACCGGCTCGGACTGTGAAGGGGCGGGGGAGCTGTTTCGCGTCACAACACTGGCTATGGATAATTTGCCTTTTAAAGACGGCAAAACAGACTTTGCCGAAGATTTTTTTGGTAAGGAGGCAAATCTAACCGTATCCGGTCAGTTGTCCGCAGAAATGTTTGCTCTTGCCCTTGGAGATGTTTATACCTTCGGCCCAACATTTCGAGCTGAAAACTCTCACACCAGTCGACATGTTGCAGAATTTTGGATGGTTGAACCTGAGATGTCGTTTTGTGATCTTAAAGGAAATATGGATCTTGCTGAAGAAATGATAAAATTTTTAACACGTTTTATTCTTGAAGAATGTCACGATGACATTGAACTCTTTGCAAAATATGTGGATAAAACCTTGATGAAAACCCTGGATAATATCGCATCGTCCGATTTTAAACATCTTTCCTACACATCGGCCGTAGACATATTAAAAAAATCAAAACAAAAATTTGAATATGATATTGATTTTGGTAGAGATCTTCAAACCGAACACGAACGCTATCTAGCAGAACAATACTTTAAAAAACCTTTGATTGTCTATGACTACCCCAAAACCATAAAACCATTTTATATGCGTTTAAATGATGATCATCAAACAGTAGCCGCCATGGATGTTCTTGTGCCTCGAATTGGAGAAATTATTGGCGGAAGTCAGCGCGAAGAACGCCTCGGAGTGCTTGAAAACCGGATGGATGAAATGGATATGCCGAAAAAGAATTACTGGTGGTATCTGGATTCACGGCGTTACGGATCTGTTGAACACAGTGGTTTTGGTCTTGGATTCGAACGGTTGCTCATGCTGATAACCGGGATCAATAATATCCGGGATGTCATCCCCTTTCCAAGAACGCCCAAAAGTATAGAGTTTTAACAACAACTTTATATCTAATCCTTCATACATCTCAGCTTCGCCAGTTCTTCTGCATAGCCGTAAAGGTGAAGCCCTTTGCTTTCAACAATCATTTCACCGTCTTTTACACCAATCTCGCCGGCCATGTATTCTTTGAGATTTTGAATACCCGCCAAATTTGCCGGCATGCCTCCCCAAAGATCCCATGAGCGAAAATATACAAAGAAATGAAGTGTGCCATCCTGAATTCTTGTATCTATGGCGCGTAAACAGGGCGGGTCTAATAAGGTTAGATCGGAAGGGTGTGCCACTTGAAGCACCATTTGGTTGTTTCTGCTCCCGAATTGTTTATAGGTTTGAATGATCCATTCGATTTGATTCAAATAAAGTTGGCCGTCTTCTTCAAAAACAGCTTTTCCGTCCACATCTCTTTTGTCAATAATCTCCGAGTTCTCTTCTGCCCACCATTTAAATTTTTCCTCGGTGATCGGCGCCCGGGTTAATCTTTCTCCATAGGTATAGGATTCACCCGGTTCTTTTTGTCCGGTCATGATATATTCGATGTACGATCTATCATAGCCTTCTCCGCCGTATATATACGCTTCTTCCACCGGGTTTGGAATACCACAGGAAGGCGGTATATCGGGTAAAAGCGGTTGGGTACCCGGGTATTTGATGTGTCCGGTAAAAAAATCATATTCGACCCTCTCCTGGCCTGCATAACTTCCCCGATCTATTTTAAATTTCCTTCCGTGGTCGAGTATATCATGAACAGCCTGAAACCAGAGATCGGGTAAATCTCTTGCCTGAATTTTATGAATGTACATTTTAATCTGTTCCTAATATCAGATACGTTTATATATCCAACATACTCACTTCAAGGGCATTGCTGCTGATAAATTCTCTTCGGGGTTCCACCTGTTCTCCCATGAGAACGGTAAAAATTTCATCGGTTTCAACGGCGTCCTCAACCTTTACTTGTAAGAGTGTCCTTTGGTCCGGATTCATTGTGGTTTTCCACAGTTGGTCCGGATTCATTTCACCAAGACCTTTATATCGTTGAATACCAAGTCCCTTTTTTCCCTCATTAATAAAATATGAAAGTAATTGTTCTTTATCATCAATTTTCAGGGCGTCTTTATCAACTTCTTTATTAACAATAAAAAATGGCGGTTTATCATTTTTCAATATACTTTTACTTAATATCAGACCTTTTTGGAAATCGTTTGAATAAACAAGATTTCTGCTGATGTTTATGGGTTTAATCTTCTTCGACAAATCGGCAATTTTAAGTTCTTTTTGTTTATTAAAGGAAGGTGTAACGGTCATTTCATAAATATCTCTTTCATTATTGAATATAATTTCGCTGACATCGTAATCGTTTTCATTCAGCGTATTTTTAAGTTGCAGCATTTTTTGTTGGTCTTGCAGAAAATCTTTATTTTCAACCCTTTCTTTAAAGAGTGTTTCAATTAGATCACTGACAATTCCTCTTTCTTTAAATCTCGATATGATGGAAAAATATTCAGACAAATCTGCCACAAAAATATAAAGCTTGTGTTCCGACAAAATATCTTCGCTTTTCCCGAATTTAACATTTTTCTTGTCACACATCCTTTTTAAAACATGATCATTGAGCTGCTTTTCGTTTTTTAGATAAATCGCATTCTTTCCTTTCCCAACTTTGAACAAAGGAGGCTGGGCAATGTAAAGATAGCCATTATCTATCATCTCGGGCATGTGTCTGTAAAAAAACGTTAAAAGAAGTGTCCTGATATGAGATCCATCAACATCAGCATCTGTCATGATAATTGTTTTATGATACCTTATTTTCTCGATGTTATATTCTTCCTGACCGACCCCTGTTCCAAGTGCGGTAATTATATTTTTAATCTCTTCGCTTCGTAAAATTTTATCAAATCGAGCTTTCTCAACATTTAATATTTTTCCTTTTAACGGCAAGATGGCTTGAAATTTTCTGTCACGTCCCTGTTTTGCACTGCCTCCGGCAGAGTCGCCCTCAACAATAAAAAGCTCTCTTTCTGATGGTTCCGAAAACTGGCAATCAGCAAGCTTGCCCGGAAGTGTTGAATCGACAAGAGCCCCTTGTTTTCTGGCGAGGTCTCTGGCACGTTTGGCTGCATCTCTGGCCCGCGAAGCATCTACAGCCTTGCCAATTATTTTTCTGGCTATTGTTGGATTTTCCTCTAAAAATATACTCAACTTCTCATTGACCAGGGATTCAACAAGCCCTTTCACTTCACTGTTGCCGAGTTTTGTTTTTGTTTGACCTTCAAATTGTGGGGATTTTATCCGAATACTGATAACAGCTGTTAATCCTTCCCTAATGTCGTCTCCGCTGATTTTGGCCTTTAGATTTTTTGGAAGGTTTCCATTTGTCGAATATTGATTAATGGTACGTGTTAATGCCGCCTTGAAGCCGATAAGATGAAAACCTCCTTCAACCGTATTGATATTGTTTGCAAAAGAAAATAATTTTTCCTTAAACGTATCATTATATTGAATGGCAACTTCTATTTGAACGTCGTTTTTTATACCCTCAATAAATATCGGTTTATGAAGCGATGTATTTATTTTATTCAGATATTCCACAAATGATATGATGCCGCCCTTATAACAAAAATCATCTTTTCTGTCTGAACGCTCATCTTCTATGGTTAATCTGACCCCTTTGTTTAAAAAAGCCAGTTCTCTTAACCTTCGGATCAGAATTTCATAATTAAAATCGTCCGTTTCTAAAATTTCGGTATCAGGAACAAAATGTATTTTTGTTCCCCTCTTTTTTGTTTTACCGATAACACTCAGTTCTCTGAGTTTTCGACCTTTTTCATAAGACTGATAATAAATTTTTTTGTCGGAATAAATTTCGACTTCCATTAATTTTGAAAGTGCATTTACCACTGAAACACCCACACCGTGAAGTCCACCAGAAACTTTATATGAGTTATTATCAAATTTGCCGCCTGAATGAAGTTTTGTCATAACAACTTCAACGGCCGGCATATTCTCTGATTTTTGGATACCAACAGGTATTCCCCTTCCATTATCTTCAACACTGACACTGTTATCCGTATGAATGATAACCTTTATCAAATCACAATAACCCGCCATGGCTTCATCAATACTGTTATCCACGACTTCGTAAACCAGATGGTGAAGCCCCTCAATACTAACGTTCCCGATATACATGGACGGTCTTTTTCTGACCGCTTCAAGTCCTTCGAGAACTTTTATTTGATCAGCGTTATATATGTTTTCTTCTGTTTTCATATTCTCATCGGCATGATGACACTTAAATATGTATCATCGTTTTCCCCTTCGATTAAACACGGTTTTTCTTTATCAATTATATTAATAACAACCTTTTCAGTATCAATGACGCTTAATATTTCTATGATGTATCTGGGATTAAATGCAACTTCAATGGGATCGCCTTTATAGTCGATAACCATATCTTCTTTTGATTCACCCAAGTCCGGATTTGTGGTGGTAATAGAAATATTGTCTTCTTTAAAATTAAAAATAACGCCTTTGTAATCTTCAGAGGATAAAATGGACATTCTTTTTAGCATCATCAAAAACTTTTTTCTATCCAAATGAATCGCGTAAGAAGATCCTTTTTGTATGATATCTCCATATTCTGGAAAATCTCCTTCAAGAAGTCTTATAATGACAGTCTCATAATCTTTTTTGATAATAAAATTATTGTTTTTAACACCAATCTGAACGGTTCCCGAAGGATCTAAAAATTTTATAACTTCATTCATTCCTTTTTTAGGAATAATGATACCAAAATTCTGAGGCAGTTTTGTATCTTTTTCATAAACACAATCTGCTTTTGAAAGCCGATTCCCGTCAGTTGAAACCATTCTCACAATACTTTTATCTTCTTGATGAATAATTTCAAAATATAATCCGGTGATATGAGATCTTTTCTCATCAGAAGCACCGGTAATAATAACTGTTTTTTCAATCATTTTTCTAAAAATTTCAGAATCGATGGAAAAGAAATCGACATCTTCTATGATTGGCGTTTCCGGAAAATCATCCGGATTTAAACCCACGATATTGTATTCTACATTATTATTACCTATTTTAATCCAATAGTTGTCAGATTCATTAATTTGTATTTCTTCACTTGGAAATTCTCTAACAATCTCGTAAAACTTTCTCGAATTTATCGTTAACACTCCCTGATCTTCTATATTTGCCGGATATAAACCTTCAAAACCTGTCTCAAGGTCTGTTACAACCAGTGTTATTCCTTTATCTGTTGTTTTCATCAGGATGTTTGACGTAATAGCCAAGTTGCTTTTTCGCCCGGTTATTCCTTGAACTTTAGACAGTATATCAAGGATGTCGTTTTTTTGAATTTTAAACTTCATCATCTATTCCTTATTTTTTTATATAAATATATATAATAATAATAATAAAGCATTGTTCATAACGATAATAATTTTGTAATTTACTTAGATAACAGAAAAAAAATGTATTAAAACTGTTAAAAAGATTTTAAAAAAATAATTAGAATTAATAGATTATAGAAGGTATAAAATTTATTGTTAATAAGTAGTTATTTATTAAAAAATTATCAATATAAAAAACACGGGT
>Ga0307425_1001711_pt1 | contig 12799 bp, 12 predicted proteins | sample SalMarWE160330MG_FD_202152 | JGI IMG/M metagenome (GOLD analysis project Ga0307425, IMG submission 202152) | Salt marsh sediment microbial communities from the Plum Island Ecosystem LTER, Massachusetts, United States - WE1603-30 | ecosystem: Environmental > Aquatic > Marine > Intertidal zone >... | reverse complement strand
TATTTATTTTTAAAGAAATCCTTATATAAATCTGCATTACCTTTCTCCAGAAGGTAACGGAGGAATTCCATCTCCACCGCAATATGTTCTTCCAAGTCCTTATAATCTGCGGATTTATGGACTCCAGCCTTACGAAAAAATTCTCTCAATTCAAAGACCGGTTTTTGCATTACCACGGGTTCTTTGTTCACATGGACGGATTCGTATGGAAAGACAGGGTTTTGACCGGCATTCAGAAATAGATCGGCATAATCATAACTGAGTTCTTTGTAAAGCTTCTCAGCGTCGCCGCTTTTTAAATATTCACTCATACCCTCGGCGCCACTCATAAGATCCATGAAACCGCAGCCTTTTACCGATTCTAACAGCTCATCAAGGAACTCATCTTGCTGCATTGCGGTTATAAGATCTAAAGGTATTTCATCTCGATAGAGGGTAGAGAGAAATTGGTATCTAATTGCTCTAGATTTCATAAATGCTACATCCATAATCTTTCTCCTTCCTTAATTCTTTGAGGGGTTCTATTTTTTTGCCCGAAATTAATGAAATTTGTAATTCTATACAACACAGTTACAGTTTAAAGGATATAATAAAGTGCAATATTCATACCAGTAAAAATGTTTCTTTCTCCATCTTTTCTAAGATAAATACTTGATTAATATAATATGTGTTTTCAATAGGATAAACTGATTTGTCAAACGAGAAACCCCAGGAATATTTATAAAAAAGTGGCGCAAAAAAGCACGATAGTGCATTATTTTTACTGCACAGCCATACAATTGTGGCGGTTGTGTATCTTATTAAAATAACTCGAAATTAATATGGTCAATTCTAATAATAGTTTTTTTTATTGCAGCCAATCAATTATCCAATAGTATTTTTAAATACTTTATCTCCTTTTCAGACCACTCAAACATCAAAATATCTTATTGATTTAACATTATAAAATTTCTCTTCCGACAACTTTGTTTTATAATTTTGATCACCGCTTTTATAATGGCATATAGCTTGCTAACCATATATTTATTGCACCTTATTATAGAAATAGAAAAATGAGATGTAAAAGGTAAAGTGCTTAACTGTTGCAAAACAGTCATTATGAATAATTCGGTGGTAAATATGGTAAATACAAACGTTAATTTTATAAATAGAGAATATATGTTCGGAAAAATTATTCAGGCTATCCTTATCGGTATGGCAGGTTCCATGCTTTTATTTATCTTCTTTACCGGTGTGATGCCTCTGAGCACCATCGAAAAATCCTTGCCCTGGATCATCGGTTTCAATGCTGCCTTAACGGGATACAACCTGATGAACAAGAACCGGCAATACTTTGAAATATAAACGTATTTGCGCTGTGGGAGCAGGAATTGTGATGGTCATCATAACCGCTGTTCTTTTGGATATGATCTTTTTATATCTCATGGGCGGCCATCTCATTTTTTTGACAGAATTTATGGTTTTAATCGTTCTGGGTTCAGTGTTCAGCGGACTCGGAGCAATATTGGCGATTAAGTACCTAAAGTTATGACTGATATAAATTTTATAGAAAGGAGGATTTTTAACCAGCAAATTGTTGGAGAAATACATCTTTTTAAAATCATCGAAGGAGGAGGATAATGAAAAAGTCTTTATTGTTTACCGTCTTATTATCAATCATTTTAATTTTGACTACAGCCGGCGCCGGCATTTGTGGTCCTTCGGCCGTCATTTCCGGTTCGGAATACAAAGCCGGCGATATGGTAACCATAGAAGGGGCTATCGATCCCGGTCAGGATCTTTACATTGCAATTTCATCTCAAAAGACCTTTGCACCCAAAGACACAAAGGGTGTCCATGAAACCAAAAGGTTTAAAAAAGACGAAAAGAAAAACGGGTTTACCAAAGACACTTCCATACCGGTTTTATATTATATGCTCACCACCAATCCAGGTAAATTCGGCAAGGTATCAAACAAGAAATTCGGCGGTCCTTCATTTTTTACCCAGAAAGGAAAAAGAGGGCTTTATGAAACCACCATGTTCAAATTGTCAAAATTTGATGCACTTGATCCAGAAGCAAAGAGCATGTTAACCACTATCAAAACAGATCAAGAATGGAATTTCTTTAAATACGCCCACGAAGGCAGTTATGGCATCGACACCATTGTCAAGGAAAACACCAAAAAGGGGAAGGTTACTATTTTTGCGCGAAGTATTCTTGGGGACTATAATCAGACGAAAAACTATTGGGATAAGGGAACATCCATTGAATTGGATAAAAACACAGGAAAATTCAAAGCCTCTTTTAAAACGTTTCGTCATACACCGCCCGATACCAAATTTGATGTATATATCAACGGCGCAAAATCCGGAAGTTATAATGTTAAGGCCAAAGGCTGGTGGCTGAGTCTGGGCGGACGCTACATGAATCCCCTCTGGATTATCCTCGGTGCAATTCTGGTAGGCACATATTTTTCCATGATCGGTGCTGCCGGCGGTATGCTCATGGCAGCTTTCCAGGTCATCGTTGTGCAGACGGCCGGTCCTGTGGGAATTAATGCTGCCAATGTGCTTCGTCCATCAAATATGGCGCTCACTTTATTTTCTCCTCTGGGGTCATTCTATCGATATGCGGTCAAGGAAAAGCGTGTGGCATGGCCGGTGGGTATCTCCTTTGGTGTAGGTATTTTCATCGGTTCCATATGGCTGGGGAAATATGTGGTTCAATTTCTGCCGATGAAAACCTATAAGGAGTGGCTGGCCATTCTGGTGGTGATAATGGGAATTAAGACCCTCCATGAGCTTACCCCAAAGGTGATGGAAAAACGTAAAAACATTAAAGCCATGGTCAAAAAGTTTAACGAAGCGGTAGCCAAAGCTAAAGCAGAAGGAACTTCCGTGGAAATGGGCAGAATCGAGCCGGTTCAAACCGGTTTGACCAATTATCGTTTCAAGTTCTGGGGAGAGGAATTTAAGATTAATCCGCTTTTGTTCGGTATTTTGGGCCTCGCCATTGGTGTCGTGTCCAGAAGTTTCGGTATCGGCGGAGGTTTCATGCTGGTGCCTGCCATGACCACTTTAGGCGCGCTTCCCATGTATGTGGCAGTGCCGATTTCGCTCATCGGGACCTGTTTCAGCAGTGTCGGCTCTTTTATAGGTTATCTGCTGAACGGCTATTACCCGGATATGTGGCTCATGATTGCCATTATCATCGGTGGTTTTGCCGGCGGTATGCTGGGAAGCCGCGCACAGAAACTTTTCAGCGAAAAAACCCTGAAAATCGTTCTGGCGGTCACCCTGTTCTTCCTGTTCTTTCGCTTTTTCAAGATTGAAATCTGGATATAATAATGATATAGATTAATTTTAACAATAAATTTGTTATGCACGCCACCAAGGCACGAAGACACTAAAAACACCTCCTTTGTGTCTTTGTGTCTTGGTGGCATTTTTTATCTTACGTTAGGTTACACAAAAAAAAATGGAAGAATTTTTAGATATCATATGGCTGAAAATATTGCTTCTGGTTCAATATTTCGTAAGGTGTCTCGATTTTATACTTGCCCCCCTTGATCCTTTGGGACCTGCTGTTAAAATTCTGGTTGTTGTTTTCGTTACCGTCGCTGCTACAAAATTTCTGAGCAAAATCTATAAAACAAAACGCTACATTGAATTGCAAAAAGAATTTCGGCACTGGTACAATCTTCGCAAGGAAGCCTTGGCATGTAAAGATCCGGATCAGGGAAAAGCACTTGCAAAAAATATCGATCAGGCCAAGCTCAACAGAGTTTACTATGATTACTTTTTCGAAGGGTTGTTAAGCAGTTTGCCGACGAAATATCTGCCGATTTTAACCATGGCGGCCTATGTTAATGAGGCCTTTAAGCCGGATAATCTCTTAAAAAATTCTGGACGGGAATATATTTTCAAATTTATAAATTATGATGGCAACGTGATCCTGATCGGGGCGATTTTCTGGTTTGTTTTATCCTTGCTGGGTGTCTATCTTACCTGGTTTATTGTCGAAAAAATATACGCTAAATATAAAAGAACAGAAAAACAGCTCGCTTGAAGAGGGGAGAAGGAGTGTTATGTGTATCCATAAAAATACCGGATGCCGGATTCAGGACAAACTGAAAGGAAAACCTGAAGAATGCAGTTCCGAACAAATCAGGGAATGCCATGGTACAGAGATACATCATCCATGTGTAGAAATAAAAAAAGAACAAAATAAAAAATAGCCCAACACATGCCTCTTGCTCTGCTACTTGTGGTCATTTTCCTTGCTTCTTTTATCCTGACCATGGTGGGCCTGGGGGGTGGACTGATTTTCTCGCCCCTTTTTATATTATTAAAATTCCCTGTAAGTACAGCAGTATCTGCATCTCTTTTCTTAAACGGTATCGCAGCCGTTTCTGCATCCATTAACTATTTTCGTAAAAAAATGGTGGATGTAAAAACCGGCCTGCCTTTGCTGGTTGCGTCTACTTTTTGCGCTCCTCTGGGAGCAATGCTCACTTCCCGAATTAACCTGGATGTTTTTACCGGTATTCTGGCTCTGGTCGTTTCCCTGGCTGCAATGCGTATGCTTTTTCCCAAAAAGATTGAGTCAGAGTTGATTTCTGTTGGTTCTGCCCGAAGAATCATTGGCGGTGTCGGTATCGGTGCGGTCATCGGGATCATGGCCGGGCTTCTCGGAATCGGAGGAGGAGTTTTTATTGTACCGCTTTTGATTTATGTACTTAAAATTCCCACGAAAGCGGCTGCTGCAACCTCTATTTTCATCGTCGTTTTTTCGTCCTTTAGCGGCTTTATCGCTCATGTTTCTTTTTCGGATACCGATTGGAAGTTTATCCTAGTGGCAGCGATATTTTCCTTTGCTGGAGGACAGCTGGGATCAAAAATAATGGCTGAAAAATTAAAAGGTCACACCGTACGCCAAATCTTCGGACTAGTGTTGTTGGTATTTGCCTTTAAACTTATCCAAAGGGTGGTGTGAAGGCTCAAGGCTGAAAGCTCAAAGTAAAGAAGGAAATTCCTAATGAAATATAAAATTGGCCTGCATATCTCTATTTTTACAGCTTTTGGGTGGATATTTTTCAACCCGGATATTGTACTGGCCACTCAGACGCATGGTGGACCGGAGGGGATCTATGCTCACCAGATCGCCCACCTCTTTTACATACTTTCCATGGGATTTTTTATTCACTGGTTAAGAGAAAGAAAACTTGTAGAGGAAAGTGGCTGGCGATTTATACAGTATGCGGCATTTTTTTTAATCCTTTGGAATCTGGATGCAATTTTGGTGCATTTTATAGATGACCAGATTGGATTAATTCATTGGGAACGAATCGGATTATGGCATATTCAGATAACCGCTCAAAATGGTAACAATGCCCTTGAAATATTGTATTATTTTGCCAAACTCGATCATCTGTTATGCGTTCCGGCACTTTTCTTTTTATATCTCGGTTTAAAGCGCCTTCTAAAGACAACCCATTCGGAAAGTACAAAACCGGTAGAAAAGGGGAACGGTCAATGATGTCCCTTCCTTTTTTCCCCATCTGGTTGGTCGATATTTTCGGCTCAATCCTAATGATAATTCTTTCATTCCTGTGCTTGAGTGCTGCCATCGAACTGAAGAGAAGCGACCAATACAGCGTTATATGGACCTATCTGTTATGGCTGTGTTACGGACTTGCAGCTTTTGCCATATCCCGATCCGCAGGACATATTTTAAAACAGCATCTTATATTTTCGGATCGTCAATTCGTTTGGGAATCGATTCGTCCCTATAGCGGAGCGATCAATACGCTTACCTTTGTATTCGTTGGGTCGGTAACCCTTTTTTTTGAGAGAATATGGAAGATTCATCAACAGGTATTAAAAGACAAACTTTCTTTGCAATCTGCCCATGAAGAGCTTCTACTTCTTAGCCAGAATCTTGAAAGTATGGTAGCAGAGCGGACAGAATCACTGGCAGTTTCAGAACAAAAATATCGACGTATTTTTGAGGTTTCAAGAGATATGATTCTGGTTTCAAAGTTAAACGGTCTTATTCTGGATATGAATCCCGCAGGGTATCAAATGCTTGGATACAATAATTCTAACAAGGATTTAAAACATAAAAGCTTTGAGGACTTCTTTTCAGATCAATCTGATTGGTTGACCATTATTAACACCATTAAAAAAGAGGGTTTTATTGCAAATTATGAAGTCAATTTGTTGGGTGTCGACGACAGGAACCGACTTTCTCTGATCAGCGGAAGTCTGGATCGCGGGCCGGTCGATAAAGATAATACCGTACATTTTTTGATAAAAGATATTGAACAGAGACGATTCATCGAAAGTCAGATGGCACAGACAGACAAACTGGCTTCAATCGGGCAGCTTTCGGCGGGTATTGCCCACGAAATCAACAACCCACTGGGAATTATCCTTGGATACGCCCAAATGCTGATGAGAGATGAAGAGGCCAAAACCGGGCGATATGCCGATCTTAAGACCATTGAAAAACATGTCAAGAACTGCATGTCGGTGGTCGAAGACCTGCTAAATTTTGCAAGAACCTCCAAAACTGAAAAAGAAGCAATAAAAATCCACGAAATCATCGATGAGGCCTTGAACTTTATTCGGCATCATTCTGAATTATACCACATAACGATAGAGAAAGATTATGATAAAAACGTCCCTCCCATCATGCTGGATGAAAAGAAAATGAAACAGGTGTTTATGAATCTTATCATGAATGCAAAGCATGCTGTGGGAAAATCGGGAACCATAAAATTGTCAACCCACTATAATTCATTGACAAAACAACTTGCTGTAAAAATAGCAGATACAGGATATGGCATAGAAAAGAAGAATTTATCACGTATTTTCGATCCATTTTTTACAACAAAACCGACCGGAGAAGGAACCGGTTTGGGTTTATCTGTCAGCTATGGTATAGTAAAAAATCATGGCGGCGAAATCTTAGTGGAAAGCGCGCCCGGCAAGGGAAGCACATTTACTGTTGTTTTAACGGTGAGTTTAAAAAACAGAGAAGTATAACTGATGGCAGGATCTATTCTCGTCATTGATGATGAAATCGATATGCAGCACCTCCTTAAACGGAGTCTTGAACCTGATCTGGGATGCAGGGTCGAAACGGCTTCGTCAGGAGAAATAGCGCTGCAGATGCTTGCAAAAAGGCAATTTGATCTGGTTTTGGCTGATATCAAAATGCCGGGGATGGATGGACTTGAGCTTCTCGAATTAATCAAAAGAGAGACACCGGATATTACAGTCGTCATGATGACGGCTTTCGGCAGTATAGATGTGGCAGTTGATGCCATGAAAAACGGCGCCTATGATTTTATCACCAAACCTTTCGATCACGATGCGCTTGTGCTGAGGCTCGAAAAGGCTCTTGAAAGAAGCGCCCTTGTAAAAGAAAATTTAAGGCTTCAGAAAGAATGCCGTGATGTTCATGTGTTTCAGGATCTGGTTGGAAAAAGCACCAGCATGAAAAAAATTTATGAAACCATTCAGACCGTGGCCAAAACAGATTTAACGGTACTTATTACTGGTGAATCGGGTACCGGAAAAGATTTGACGGCAAGAGCCGTTCACAGTCTCAGTAACCGAAGTGAAGGTCCTTTTATTGCTGTAAACTGTCCCACAGTACCGGAACATATTCTTGAAAGCGAATTGTTCGGTTACAAAAAGGGCGCATTTACCCATGCAACCCAAAACAGAATCGGCCTGTTTCAAGAGGCCCACAACGGATCCATATTTCTGGATGAAATCGGAGATATCAGCCCCACTATTCAGACCAAATTGCTTCGGGTGTTGCAGGAAAAAGAGATAAAACCACTGGGAGATAATAAAACCATTCGGGTTGATGTTCGTATCATTGCCTCTTCAAATCAGAATCTTGTTGAGAAGATATCAAAAAACGAGTTCAGGGAGGATTTTTTTTACCGCTTGAATGTATTGCACATTGAACTCCCCGCACTCAGGGAGCATCCTGAGGATATCCCCTTGATTGCAAACCATTTGTTGGAAAAACACTGTGCCAAGTTAAATAAACCCTTAAAAAAATTGTCTCCTGAATTAATGGAACTCTTTTTAGAAAGACCCTGGGTAGGAAATGTACGAGAAATGGAGAATGTTATTATCCAGGGGATACTTTTTTCAATCACTGACGAAATTAAACCGACTAACGTTGATTTTGATGAGATTTTTCCACAGCAGCTTTCTAAGAAACAGCCTTTTCAGAAGTTGTCGTATAAAGAAGCCAAGGAACAAACGCTGCAGCAATTTAATTCAAGCTTTATTGGAAATCTTCTTAGTGCAAACAATGGTAATGTTACCATGGCTGCACGCTCGTGTGGTCTTGAACGTCAGTCGCTTCAGCAGATAATGCGCCGTTATGGGATAAGGGCCAATGTTTTTAGAAAAAAAAGTGTTTGAAAAACAACATTAATTTTAAAAAATGAGACACCCTTATTTTATCCATAACCATTATTCCATCATCCCAATTGTGAGCAAAGCGAACTAACTCCTTAAAACATCCTCGGTTTTAGCTTCAATGAAGACAGGATCTCCATTGCATTATAATGGCTTGCTTGATATTTAATATTCAATCTATATGTTACGAATCGAACAGACGTGTTAAAATTTTTAGCTAAATTTATAAAAAGATAGTTGACACATGATAATTCATGTTATATATTCCAAAAAAAGAATATAAGGATCTGCCATGAAAACATTTGTAAAAGTCATGAAAGCCCTTTCCGATCCCAATAGGGTGAAGATTGTGAAACTGTTGCAGCAAAAAGTGATGTGCGTTTGCGAACTTCGGGCAGCCTTGAAGATTTCCCAGCCGAGTGTCTCCAAACACCTTAAAATACTTGAAGAAGCTGGATTGGTCGATTATCATAAAGATGGCCTATGGGTAAACTATTTTCTTGCTGACGGGAAACAAAGTCCTTATTCAGCCAGCCTTTTGGGGCATCTAAGACACTGGCTGGATGATGATCCCCAAGTAGCCGATCTGGCAAAAAAAGCGCCGTCTTTAAATCGGGAAGAAATATGTAAGTCGTAATTTTTTTTTGATTTTAGTATATAATTGAATAAGCATATTATTATTTTTTATTGGGGACACAGACGAACACAGATTTCCAGGATTCTTAAGTTAAAAAACAAAAGTTATCTGTGTATTTCTGTGAAAATCTGCGTCCTATTTTATACTTAGGAGAATGAAAGATGGGTAACGCAACCTTAGCCAAAGAAACACCGACAACGGTTAAAGAATCTGAAAAAATTGAAAAAAAAGTCGAACCGAGTCTAATCGACTGGAAAACCATTTGGAAACCGCTGAGCGTTATCGTGGGTGGTTTTATTATCTTTTTCTGGCTTCCTGTGGACAACAGCCGTTTCAACGGTGCCATAATCGAGTCCCTGGCCCTCGCCAAATGGTATGCCCAGGAACATGTCATTCTCTGCCTGGTCCCGGCCTTTTTCATTGCCGGTGCCATTGCCTGTTTCGTGTCCCAGGCCGCGGTTATGAAATACCTGGGCGCCGGCGCCAAAAAAGTGCTGGCTTATGGCGTGGCGTCAGTATCCGGCTCTATCCTGGCGGTCTGCTCCTGTACAGTCTTGCCCCTTTTTGCCGGCATCTGGAAACGGGGCGCCGGTCTGGGGCCGGCCATTGCCTTTCTATATTCGGGTCCGGCCATTAATATACTGGCCATTGTCCTGACGGCGCGGGTTCTCGGGCTTCCCATAGGTATCGCTCGAGCGGTAGGCGCAATCATCTTTAGCGTCGTCATCGGGCTAATCATGCATTTTCTTTTTAGAAAAGAAGAAGAAGCCAAAGCCCAGGCAGCATTGCATATGCCCGAACCTGAGGTCGAACGTCCCCTGTGGCAAAATGTCATCTATTTTGCCGTCATGGTGTTTATTCTTATTTCTGCCACCTGGGGTAAACCTGCCGAGCCCACGGGCCTGTGGCATGCTATTTACAGTGTCAAGTGGATGATGACCGGTTTTTTTGCGATAATCCTGGGCGTACTTCTCGTCATCTGGTTCAAAGTCAAAGCCTACAAAGTCGGGCTGGCCGGCACGGCGGTTCTGGTTCTGGCGCTTCTTTTTCCGCATGAGCCCCTCATCGCTTTTTCAACAGGCATCATCGGGCTGGTGTGGATGATCACCACCACCCGCGGAGAAACCGAAAACTGGTTTCTTTCTTCCTGGGACTTCACCAAGCAGATCATGCCGCTGCTTTTCGCCGGGGTGCTCGTGGCAGGTCTTCTTCTGGGGCGACCCGGTTCAGAGGGTCTTATCTCGTCAAAATGGGTGAGCAGCCTGGTGGGCGGAAACTCCCTGTGGGCTAACCTGTTTGCCTCTGTTTCCGGCGCATTCATGTACTTTGCCACACTCACTGAAGTGCCAATTTTGCAAGGGTTGCTTGGCTCGGGTATGGGCCAGGGTCCGGCGCTGGCGCTTCTGCTTGCAGGGCCTGCACTGAGCCTGCCGAATATGCTGGTAATCCGAAGCGTGTTGGGCACCAAAAAAACGGTGGCTTACGTCACCCTGGTGGTCATCATGGCCACCATCAGCGGAATGATCTTCGGACATTTTTTTGCCTGATTAAATATAATGCAAAATTATTAATCACCGCAAAGTCGCAGAGGTCGCAGAGAGAAGAATGATTTTTTTTTCTGTTGAGAGGACAGAAAGGAAAAAATCTACGGCCTACAGGAATCAATAAAGAGTAATCCATTCTTGATGGATCTTATTGTCTTCCGCCCCCTCAGCGGAAAACAATAAAAAATTTAATCTCAGCATTCTCTGCGTCTCGAGCAAATCGGGCGGTGAACAGCAAAAAACATAAAGAATCATCAGAAAAGGAAAGCATCATGTCAGACGATAAAATAACTCGAATCACAGTCGGCGGGCACACCACCGGAATCATCGGTTTGAAACCGATTCTCGAGGAAGTGGCCAATGAATTTAAAGGCAGATCCGACGATGAAATCAAAGCCGAACTTTTAAACCGATTATCCCAAAAAAACTACATCAGCAGCAGAACCCGAGATGTTTACGGCCACGCATTTTTAAGAGAATACAAAAAAATCGTCGGAGAACCTTTTGAGGATACGGAGGGCGGTGGTTTAGAAATCAAAGTATTGGGCCGGGGCTGTCCGCGCTGTGAAAAACTCGAGCAGGATCTCATGGCAATGATGGTCGAGCTCAACATTGCCGCCGATCTTGAACATGTCCGGGATCCATTAGAAATCGCAAGTTACGGTGTCATGGGATCGCCGGGTTTGATCATCAACGGCCAAATAAAAGCCGTTGGATCCGTCCCGCCGCCTAAAAAACTCAAAGAATGGCTGCTGGAGGCAGCAAAACCTTCTCCCTAAACTGAGCGTTTCAAATTTTAAAATGGAATCAAAGATCATTTATTTTAATTATTTTAGACAAGATTAACGGGATTTCTATGATCTTTCTTTTATTTCTCCCTTCCCTGATGGAAGGAAGCAAATTTCAAAGAATCCTGTAGATCCTGTCTAAACAAAATAATAGAAAGGAGAAAAACATGGAAATTAAAGTGCTGGGCCCCGGATGCCCAAAATGCAAGCAGACTGAACAGAATGTAAAGGACGCAGTTGCTGAAACCGGCGTCGACGCCACGATTGAAAAGGTAACCGACATCATGGAGATTGCCGGCTACGGTGTCTTCGGAACCCCTTCTGTGATCATTGATGGGGAAGTCAAAAGTGTCGGAAAGATTCCCACAAAAGACGATGTCAAGTCATGGCTCTACAAATAGTCGTTGCATATGATTATTCAAATACAAAATTAGAATATGAAAACAAACGTGAAAAAATTACAACCGGTAGTCTGTTTCACAGCTTTCGTGTTTTTGGTTTTATTGATACCCACATTGGAAATTGCTAAAGCGGACGGGTTCAGTAATTTGCCGGTCAAAGGGATGGTTACCATGATCGATCTTGGGGCCAAAAAGTGCATTCCATGCAAGATGATGGCGCCGATCATGGAAAAGATGGAAAAAGTGTACAAAGGGAAAGCGGTCATCGCTTTTATCGACGTTTGGGAACATCGAGAACCCGTCAATCGGTTCGGTATCCGGGCAATCCCCACACAAATCTTTTTCGATAAAAACGGCCAGGAAGTTTACCGGCATGAAGGGTTTTTGGCTGAAAAAGATATTGTCGCAATACTGGAGAAGATGGGGGTCAAGTAAATCGTTATGATTGAATCATTCTTTTTAACGGTAAACGATTGGATTGCAGGCGGCACTGCCATTGCCGCTATAGGCTGTTTTGTGTGGGGAATGATCAGCGTGCTGTTCAGTCCGTGCCATCTGGCATCGATTCCACTGATTATTGCCTATGTGGGCGGCCAGCACCGAGCATTGACCCCCAAACAGGCGAGTTCTTATGCGGGCCTGTTTACGCTGGGGTTGTTTATCACCATTGCGGTCATCGGAATTGTTTGCGCATTGTTGGGCCGGATGCTCGGAGATGTGGGGAATTACTGGCAAGTTTTAATCGGCCTGGTGCTGGTCTGGGTGGCCTTGGGGATGCTGGGCGTTGAGAAATGCGCCATGTCCGACAACTTGCTGTATCGTCTGAACTTAAAAGGGCTGTTCGGGGCGTTTGCACTGGGTCTGGTATACGGGGTTCTTTCCGGTTCCTGTACCTTCGGGTTTATTGCCCCGATTCTGGCAATTATTACGATCCAGCAAAAAGTGGCCGCCGGAATTCTGTTTATTGTACTGTTCGCCGTGGGCCACTGCCTGCCCA
>Ga0307425_1001710_pt1 | contig 12810 bp, 11 predicted proteins | sample SalMarWE160330MG_FD_202152 | JGI IMG/M metagenome (GOLD analysis project Ga0307425, IMG submission 202152) | Salt marsh sediment microbial communities from the Plum Island Ecosystem LTER, Massachusetts, United States - WE1603-30 | ecosystem: Environmental > Aquatic > Marine > Intertidal zone >... | reverse complement strand
ACGACTACGAGACCCAGAGCCTTGAAGTCCTCCTCATGCAGGATCCTGAATTGCATGATCAGTTCTCCCAGCTGCGGAAAAAGAAACAGCGTCAGCAAAAATTTATCTACCTTAGGAAGTTTAACGAAAGGAACCCTCTGTATCTGCCGAGGGATTAACAGTCCATAGTGCCATGAAGAAAATCAGCCTTACCCTCATTTTCATCCTCCCCCTGGTAATGGCATATTCACAGTATGTGCCGACCCTGGAGGACCTGGATCATTTTTTAAAGACCAAAACCCTGGTCGTAAAGGATCTGAATCCGCTCAATACCTATGATGGAGAGATCAAGCAGGTGATGGAGCAGGAATGGAACATCACCCCGTGGGAGATCATCCCCTATTCCGAATTCGAGGAAAAGCGTCAGGATCCCAATTATTCCTTCCTGTTTATGACCACGGTGATCTTCGAAAAAGACAAGCTGCAGGCGAAGTATAAATTTTTGAACGTTTCCCTCGGAGGCGATTATTTCAACCTGAACCAGATGCCCGACCTCGTTTCGGTCCCCGTTGCCTATGCCAACGTTGAAGATGAATCCTACAACTACAAGCTCGGGATCCTGGTTCGCTTCATCCAGCAGCATCTCCGGCTTATCCATGAGCATCCCGAGATCATTTCGGCAAACGTATTCAAGCATTACAACGACAACATGAAGGATGTCAAGACCAAAACTCTTTACCTGCTTCCGGAAGAAATGGCCCGGGACGTCAATTCGGCGGCGCGCATCCAGAAAATCTATCCCTATCCGTTCAAGCTGGTGAAAAAGGACGACATCCGGAAGGCCATTGTGAACCGAGACCCCGATGTCGTATTCCTGCACAAGGTAGGTCCCGAGGGAACCCGCCTGAAAGCCCGTTGCTATAAAATACTCATCGGGGCCAGCGATGCCAGCTTTTACTATTTCGACTACCACATGATCGACGATAAGAACCCGGACGGTTTCCGGTCCAAGGACCTTAAAAAGATCAGTAAATAGACCGCGACAAACGGTGAAGAAAGTAAGCATACCAAGCGGTACACGGGACTATTCTCCGGCTGCCATGGCGAGGCGGAGGTATATTTTCAATACCATTGAGGAAATCTTCCGCGTATACGGGTACAGGCCCATTGAAACCCCTGCGATGGAGAACCTGGATACCCTCCTGGGAAAATATGGGGAGGAAGGCGATAAGCTCCTTTTCAAGATTCTTAATTCCGGCAATTTCATGGATGGATTGAAGGAGGGCGACCTGAAAAGTGAGAATGCCCCGGCACTCTCATCCAGGATCTGCGAAAAAGGCCTGAGATACGATCTGACTGTGCCCTTTGCCCGTTATGTGGTGCAGCACCGGAACGAGATCAATTTTCCCTTCAAGCGGTACCAGATCCAGCCTGTCTGGAGGGCGGACCGGCCCCAGAAAGGCCGGTACAGGGAATTCTACCAGTGCGACGTCGACATCATCGGCAGCAACTCCCTGCTGAACGAGCTGGAACTGGTCGAGATCATCGATCGCGTGTTCCGGCAATTCGGGATCGGGATCCTTGTGAAGATCAATCATCGCAGGATCCTGGCCGGCATTGCGGAAATTGTCGGAGAGCAGGGGAGGCTGACAGAGATCACCACGGCCCTTGACAAGATTGAAAAGATCGGCGTGCGGGGTGTCACCAGGGAGCTTGAGGAACGGGGTATATCAAAGGCTTCCGTTGAGCGGCTCGGGCCCATCCTTGACCTGGGCGGCCCGCCCGAGGAAAAACTGACCACCCTGTCGGATGTCCTGGCGGGATCGGAAACCGGGATACAGGGTGTCCGGGAGATGGCCCGGCTGTTTGAATACATCCGGCTGGTTGAATTGAAATCCGCCGTTCAGCTTGACCTGACCCTGGCAAGGGGACTCGATTATTATACGGGGACCATCATCGAGGTGCTTGCCGGCGACATGCAGATCGGGAGTATCTGCGGGGGAGGCCGTTACGATGACCTGACAGGCATTTTCGGACTTTCCGGCGTTTCCGGGGTCGGGGTTTCGTTCGGGGCGGACCGCATTTACGATGTGCTGGATCAACTGAAACTTTTCCCGCAGGAAGTCAGCACCGGGACCCGCCTCCTGTTCGTTAATTTCGGTGAGGCCGAGCAGAGGTATATCCTGCACCGGATCCTGCCTTACTTCAGGAGTTCGGGCATTCCCTCGGAACTATTCCCCGAACCCGTCAAATTGCAGAAACAGATGTCCTACGCCCATAAGAACGGGATCCCTTACGTGGCTCTTGTAGGCGGAGATGAGATGAGGGCCGGCACACTGAAGCTGAGGGATATGGGGACAGGGCAGGAGAAATACCTGTCCAAGGCCGAGTCCATCAACCTTCTTCTCGGAAGGCAAGTCAAATAATTCCTGGTCATGGAACATCATTCGATTTCACCCGATGAGCTTGGATTTTCCAGCATTCGGAAAATCCTGCAGGAACGAATACCGCTGAAACTTTCGGATGCATCCGTGGCACGGGTGCGCAAATGCCGGAACTATCTCGATGACAAGCTGGAAAAAACCCAGGAGCCCCTTTACGGGATCAACACCGGTTTCGGTTCCCTCTATGACCTCCTGATCAGCAAGGAAGATCTCGGGATACTGCAGCGAAACCTCGTGCTGTCGCACGCCTGCGGGCAGGGCGAGGAGATCCCCCATGAGATCACCAGGCTGATGCTGTTCCTTAAAATACAGTCCCTCGCCTACGGCAACTCCGGCATCCAGCTGTCCACCATTCAGCGGCTGGTGGATTTTTTTAACCATGATGTTCTGCCCGTGGTATACACTTACGGTTCGCTTGGGGCCTCCGGAGACCTGGCGCCCCTGGCACATCTGAGCCTTCCGCTGCTGGGAGAGGGAGAAGTGAATTACCAGGGTGAAAAGCATTCCGCCGCGGATGTGCACAGGCTCCTGAACTGGGAACCGGTGACGCTGGCATCCAAAGAGGGACTTGCCCTGCTGAACGGGACGCAGTTCATGAGTGCCTATGGGGTCTGGTGCTGCCTCCGCGTTTTTAAACTTTCACAGCTGTCCGATGTGATTGCCGCTGTATCCCTGGATGCCTTCGACAGCAGGCTTGAGCCCTTTCACCCGCTGGTGCAGGAGATCAGGCCCTATGAGGGACAGATCAAAACGGCCCGCCGGATCCGTTTCCTCCTGGAAGGAAGCGAACTGATGAACCGGCCGAAAAACCATGTGCAGGATCCCTATTCCTTCCGGTGCATTCCGCAGGTCCACGGAGCATCCAAGGATTCGATCAATTATGTGGCCTATGTGTTCAAGAACGAGATCAATTCGGTAACCGACAATCCGACCATCTTTCCGGATGAAGACCTGATCATCTCTGCAGGGAATTTCCATGGTCAGCCCCTGGCGCTCGCGCTTGACAACCTTTGCATTGCCATGTCCGAGCTCGGTAATATCTCGGAGCGGAGGACCTACCAGCTCCTGGGGGGGCACCGTCAGTTGCCGCCCTTCCTGGTGGCCCGGCCGGGACTGAATTCGGGATTCATGATCCCCCAGTATACGGCAGCGGCCATCGTGAGCCATAACAAGCAGTTATGCACTCCCGCTTCGGTCGATTCGATTGAATCCAGCCAGGGACAGGAGGATCATGTCAGCATGGGGGCGAACGCGGCCATTAAGTGTTACCAGGTGCTGCTGAACCTGGAAAGGATCCTCGCGATCGAACTGTTCAGTGCGGCACAGGCACTGGATTTCAGAAGGCCCCTGAGGTCATCTCCCTTCCTGGAGGATTTCATCGGCCAGTACCGGAAGAGGGTCAAATTCATCGATGAGGACCGGATCCTTTACCCCGATATGAACGAAACGGTGCGCTTTCTCCAGGAAGTCGAACTGGACCTGCCCGAAGAATAGGGATTCACGGAGTCACTTACAGATTCAAGCCCGGTTAGCCTTCCTGTTCAGGAGGAACCAGACCGGATACCCAAGGCCGGCTGTTAGCAGTCCCGCTGCAGATTCAAGGGGACGGTAGATCATCCCGTAAACCATGATCCAGGTGCTGATCAGCAGGAACACCACGGGCAACAGCGGGTAGGGCACCACGCGGTAGGAGGGGACCGTTGCTTCCCGGCTGCGCTGTCTGAGGATCATCAGTCCAAGTACAGTCAGCAGGGTCATCAGGTTCAGGGTGAATCCGATGTAGGTGATCATCTGTTCAAAGGTCGAGCTGAGGATGTAGATTATAGCCAGCACCGCCTGGATACAGATGGCCCTGGCAGGGGTATCTTTCCCCGAGGTGCGGGCGAACCAGCGGATGCCCCTGTAATCTTCTCCCATGACATGGGTGACGCGGGGACCTGTGATGATCAGGGAACTGATGGTGGAAAAAAGGAGCAGGCCGAAAAGGATCCCCATGAGTTTCCCGGCGGAGCGGCCCAGGAGACTCTGGCCGAAAAGGAAACCCACCTCGATCCTGCCGTACATCAGTTCGATCGGAACGATCCTGAGAAAAACCCAGGTGATGCCCATATACAGCAGGGTCACGATCAGGGTCCCGCTTATCAGGCTTACCGGGAGGTTCCTTCGCGGATTTATTATTTCACCCGTGATGTAGGCCGATGCATTCCAGCCCGAATAGGCAAAACTGACAAAGAACAGGGAGATGGCGAAAGGGGGACTGATCATTTCCCGCAGGGATTCCCTGTTCAGGGTGAAATCCAGGGTGGACCGGGCCTCACTCTGCCAGCCGATCAGGATGAAAAGCAGCAGGACGATGATTTTAATGCTCGTAATGATGCTCTGGAAATCCGCACCGGTTTTTTTATGCCTGGTATGCAGCCAGGTAAGGATAAGGATGGCAAGAATGGCCATCAGCATATTCAGGTTCACCCCGAGGATCCGCTCCGGCAATCCGAGGGCGGCGGACAGATACGCGCTCATCGCCATGGAGGCAGCGGCAGCCGGGGCGGCAAATCCGACGATGAACGACACCCACCCGGATATGAACCCCAGGGCAGGGTGGTAGATCCCGGAAAGGAAATGATATTCTCCACCTGAACGCGGCATGCGGGTGGCCAGTTCAGCATAGGCCATGGCCCCGGTAAGGGCCGTTATCCCCCCTGTCAGCCATAGCGTAAGCAGCGCGCAACCGGTATGCAGTTCCATGACCTGGAAACCGAGGCTGGTAAAGATGCCGGTGCCTATCATGTTGGCGATTACGATCGAGATGGCCGGGTATAGTCCGTATGCGCGCTTCAAAGGGAAAGGGACTATTGATCGGGGATGGGCTCTTCGGGGTGGATCATGGGAACGAACCGGACGGGAATGATGTTCCTGCGCTGAATGCCCTTGCGGTTCCTGGTGATCAGTATCAGTTCCTGGAAATTCGTTCCAACGGGAAGGACCATCCTTCCGTCGACTGCAAGCTGGGCAACCAGCTGTTCCGGTATGGTTTCCGGTGCGGCCGTAATAATGATCCGGTCAAAGGGTGCATGCTCCGGCCAGCCTTTGTATCCGTCCCCCCATTTCACCACCACGTTCCGGTAGCCGAGTTCAGCGAGCCTTTCACCGGCCTGTTCGGCAAGTTCCTTTACCACCTCGATGGAATAGCAGGTGTCGGCAAGCCGGGAAAGAACGGCTGCCTGGTAACCCGATCCGGTTCCGATCTCCAGCACTTTCTCGGTCCCCGTCAACTCCAGGTATTCGGACATGATGGCCACGATGTAGGGCTGGGAGATGGTCTGTCCGGACCCGATGGGAAGCGGATGGTCGCCGTACGCCTGGTCCCTCATCCGTTCCGGCACGAACAGGTGCCGGGGGATCTGTTTCATGACGCGGATGACATCCGGGTCCCGGACTCCCCTGGAGACGATCTGGGTTTCAACCATTTTTTCCGCCCTGCTTTCCCACCAGGATTCTTGTTTTGACGGGCTTCCACTCATGTCTTCCTTGCGTGTAGTACCGGAACAGTTCAGGAACAGTAAGTAAATAACGCTCAGGTAATAAATGGTCCTTAACATAAGCCTCTGATTCATTCCGGGCTTATGTAAAATTACGACGAAATTCTGAATGGTTCAAGGATGTTCAGGGAATCTGCCTTTCCCTCTTCTGGTCGGGTTCATCCCGGTGTTCCCGGATCTGCCGCAGTATGTATTCCCTGAACTGGACTTCAGTGATGTATAGCTTCATGATTTTCTTGGCCGGGAGGATCTTCTTAAGGTCCGTATTGAACTGCACATCCAGGTCGAGTTCCTTCTGCCTGTTCTCGATGTGCTTATCAATGATCTCTTCGGCTTCCTTCTCACTAAGCTGATCGACTTTCTCTGCAAACTCCTTTGAGCGGTCCATCCGGTTTCTCCGAAATTCAGCCTTTTCCTGTTCATACTGGTTGTACAGGGGCCAGAATTTTTGGGCTTCCTGCGGGGTCAGACCAAGATTTTCGGTGAAATAGGCGATCTTCATCGCCTTGTACTCTTCCATCCTTTTTTCATGATCCCCGGGTCGCTGGCCGCTGGCAACAAAACAGAGCAGCATCAGCAATCCGGATGGTAAAAGCATGCGCGAAATAAGTTTCATAGCCGGTGTTTTAATAGTCATTAATCAGGTCATTGTAATTAAGGTCTTCTTCTGAAAGGATTTGAATGATTTCCTCCGTCCGGGTATCCGCTGACGGGGGTGACAGGCTGATGCCGGATTCAATCAGGGTCGAGACCAGCATATCGTCGTCAAGATCATAGGCAATGTATTGCATGGTCTCATCCAGTTCCTCACCGCTCAGGTAGCGGTCGTCCCCCGTTTGCGACAGGATCCTGAAACCGGCATAACCCACGGCAATCAATCCGATGAATATCGCTGCCATGGCCAGTGCGGGCCGGAATGCCGGTAAACTAAGCTTCCGATGGGGTTTCCGGGACAGGGCCAGCCTCTCCTGTATTCTTCCCGGCAGATCATCGAAATAGGAATCCGGTACCACAAAGGGCAGTTTATTGCCGGTGATTCCTTTTAAGTCCCGTATTTTATCCTGCTTGTTCATTTTAATTACTCAGTTCATTAGACGGTTATTATCCAAAATGGTTTAATCTTCAGCCAAATACTGTTCGAGTTTCTTCAGGGCATGATGGTAGGAAGCCTTCAGGGCACCCACGGACGTTTTAAGTATTTCGGAAATCTCTTCATACTTCATTTCGTCGAAATATTTCATGTTGAAAACCAGACGCTGTTTCCTGGGAAGCCGGATGATAGCTTTCTGCAACTTCATCTGTATCTCATCGCCGCTGCAATAGGCATCGCTTTCCAGTGTTTTTTCCAGGTGCTTCAGGTTCTGTCCCAGTTGAATCAGGTTCCCCTTCTTCTTTTTCAGGAAGGAAAGGGATTCGTTGGTGGCGATCCGGTACAGCCATGTGAACAGTGAGGAGTCCTCCCGGAAGCGGTCCAGCCCTTCAAAAGCCTTGATAAAGGTATTCTGAAGCACATCGTCCGTATCGTCATGTGAAATGACCATCTTCCGGATGTGCCAGTAGAGCCTTTCCTGGTATTTCCGGATGATCAGGTTAAAGGCATAATTCCGGTTACTTCCTTCGCGGAATTGATGAATGAGCTCCCTGTCGCTTAGTTCTGCCAAGCCGATGTTTTGAGGATAATCCCGCATATAAATTTAATACAAATCCACGGCAGAAGAACTGCCTGCCCTGACCTCGAATTTTTTCGTGATGGTACTGTAGGAATTTTTCGAATTCCCGGAACGAAATACAACCGTGTAGTAGCCGGGTTGAATGGCGAGGGACTGGTTGGTTTTGCGGCTGTCCATGTTCGCGATCCACACGAGTTTTCCTCCCTCTTCCTTGTAAAGGCTGCCGTAACCGGCCGCTGTCGAGATGAAGGTCACGATCCCCGGGCGCGGGATCTCGATGGTGGTGGTGTGGCTTTGCCTGATTTCCACGTCATTAAGGATGATTTTCGGGACTGTGGGGAATTCAAGGTCATACCTGCCGATGAGGTATTTCTCCATTTCATTCATTTTCTGGAAATGGAGGGTCTGCAGTTGCCCGTGTTTGCGGACGATGAACTGCATGTCGCGGTAATGGGTCTGCCCGATGGTCCTTGCTTCAAGGTATCCCTGGGGAGCGTCGGCAGCGATGATGGTGTGCTTTCCCGCCGTTACCCTGACCGTATCGATGATAATGGGCGGAATGGTATGGATCTCAACCCGGTAGGTGACAAGGGGATCCAGGAACAGTGTGTCCGGATTGCCCTTGTGGTTCATGGTGTGGACAAAATTATGCTTGACCTTGCCGGAGAAAACATCGTAGAAGGTCATGCTGACATTGGTTTCGGTGGGCAGGTGGTCCTGGTCGAGCAGGTTAACCTGTGCCGAAGTGGTATTCAGGGCCTGGGTGATCACCACCCGGAGTACCTCCTTGAAATTCTCCTCCCTTGCGGCATTGTAATAATAGCCAACGCAATCGAAGGTCTTTTTGAAATTCGGGTCGATCCCGATCCCGATCACAAAGGGTCTCAGGGTGATGCCCTGTTCCTGAAGCTTTCGGGAAACGGCACAGGGATCTCCGCCGCATTCCTCGATCCCGTCGGTGATCATAATAATGATGTTCCTGCAGTCGCTGCAGGGCGGGAAATCATTTGCCGCCTGTTCCAGGGAATAGGCGATCGGAGTATTTCCGTTGGGTTTGAGAAAACGGAGCTTCTGCCTTATTTTGTGGGCATTGTTGATTTCGAAGGCCACTTCCAGCTTGGTATCCTGGCAGTCCTTCATGAAAACCGGGCTCTGGTGCCCGTAAACCCTAAGGGCCATCTGCACGTTGGTCAGCGATTCCAGGCTGTCGACCACCCCGATAAGGAAATTGCGGGCAATGTTTATTTTCTGGTCGCTCTCCCAGTACCCCGACATGCTCTGCGAAGCATCGAATACGAAAAGGATGCGGGTCTTTATGAACCCCCCTTCCTGGTCATCCTGTGCATCCGCCCGTTGCGCTGAAAGAAGCACTATCAGCAGGACCGGCAGGATGACTGTCAACAGGGCCGGCAGGATGACCCGCAGGTTGGCCGGTGGTGGGATGACCGGAAAAAGTGAACCGGTTCTTATCCGGTCCGCAAACCCGTATTTGTCGGTGGACTTATGTTTGATGCGGAGCTTCATTTTCAGGCATCCATGCCCGCTTAATCCCTGATTTGACGTAAGTTATAAATAGTTTATGAAAAACCGCCGAAATTTTGCTGTTTTTCAGGGGCCGGGCAGGGATCACTCCCTTTCCGCCAGGAATGAGAGTGCCTGATTGAACACGTTATCGGCGGTGAAACCGAACTTTTCATCGAGTACCTTGTAGGGTGCTGAATAGCCGAAACTCTGCATGCCAAGACTCCTTCCCATGGGGCCCACCAGTCCCGCCAGTGTTACCGGCAATCCCGCCGTAAGCCCGAGGACGGGCACTCCATCCGGGATGACCTCCTTCTGGTAGCCGGCATCCTGGTCCCTGAACAATCCCTCTGAAATCGCCGAAACCACCTGTACCCTGAGGCCCTTCTCCCTGACCAGTTTACCGGCGCCTTCCAGGAGGGTGGAAACCTCTGAACCGTTGCCGATGAGGACCAGGTCCGGCTTGCCGGCTGAATGGCTGACGATGTAAGCACCCTTCTGTGCCTCGAGGGCATCGGTGAAGCGGTCCGATCCCCCGGCCGCCGGGATGTCGGGAATGTTCTGCCTGGAGAGGATGAGGGCGGTCGGCGTACCGGTGTTTTCCATGGCCATTTTCCAGGCCACGGTGGTTTCCACCGCATCGGCGGGCCTCAGCACCAGGCAGCTCCGGTTGCCGGAGTGGTTGCGAAGGTGCTCCATCAGCCGGATCTGGGCTTCCTGTTCGACGGGCTGGTGAGTGGGACCGTCTTCCCCGACCCGGAAGGCATCATGAGTCCATACGTATTTCACCGGAAGCTCCATAAGCGCTGCAAGCCTGACGGCTGGTTTCATGTAGTCCGAGAAGACAAAAAAGGTCGCACAGACCGGTATGACCCCTCCGTGGAGAACCATGCCGTTGGCAAGGGCGGCCATGGTCAGCTCGGATACCCCGCACTGCAGGAAGGCCCCGCTGAAATCATGCCTTGTGAATGCCTTTGATTTTTTCAGGAACCCGTCCGTTTTGTCCGAATTGGAAAGGTCGGCGGATGCAACGATCATGTTCTCGACATGCTCTGCAAAATGGGCCAGGACCGTCCCGGATGCCGCCCGTGTCGCGGAGTTTTCCTTCTGTGTTATTTTCGAATAATCGATCTCCGGCGGGTTCCCTGCCAGGAAGGTTTCCAGCTTCTTTGCCAGGTCCGGGTTCTTCGCGGCCCAGGCGGACTGCATGGACTTCCTTTTACCGGCTTCTTCTTTTTTCGCTTTCAGCACCTTCTCAAAATGTTCCCTGACATCGGGGAAGATGACAAAGGGATTCTCCGGGTCCCCCCCGAGATTTACAACCGTCCTGGCAATCGAAGCTCCTGCTTCCCCCAGGGGCATGCCGTGAGTGGAGACCTGCCTTTCGAAGCTTTCGCCGGCTTCGGTCAGGGCACCCTTGCCCATGATAGTTTTCCCGATGATCAGGCAGGGTTTTTCCTTTTCTTCCCTGGCTTCAGAAAGGGCCCGGAGGATCTGTTCCACATTGTTCCCGTCTATGATCATGACCCTCCATCCCCAGGCTTCGTATTTCTTTGCCGTATCTTCGGCGCTGACCGCATTGGTTTTCGTGGACAGCTGGATGTCGTTTGAATCATAGAACATGACCATATTGTGGAGTCCCAGGTAACCTGCGATCCTGCCCGCTCCCTGCGAGATCTCCTCCTGTATTCCCCCGTCCGAGACAAAGGCATAGATGTCGTGTGCCATCCAGTCCCCGAACCGCCGGGTCAGGAACCGCTCGGCAATCGCCGCCCCGATGGCTATGGTATGTCCCTGTCCAAGGGGACCCGAGGTATTCTCCACACCCCTTTCGACATCCAGTTCGGGATGGCCGGGAGTGGGACTTCCCCATTGCCTGAAATGCTGCAGGTCGTCCATGCTGAACTTGCCGATGATCGAAAGCATGGAGTAGAGCATGGGCGACATGTGACCGGGGTCCAGGAAGAAACGGTCGCGGTTGGGCCAGGATATGTGGTCCGGGTCGAACCTCAGGAACTCTGAGAAAAGCACACTGATGAAGTCTGCACCGCCCATAGCCCCGCCGGGATGGCCCGACCGGGCCTTTTCCACCATGGCGGCCGAGAGGATACGGATGTTGTCTGCGGTTCTGGTTAAGATCTCCTTGTTCATGATTGTGGTTCTTGTTTTTAGTTTCGGAAACAGGCCATAAAAATAGGATATATTTTCGTAGATCGTATATTTGCAGTAATTCTATGGCCCTGAACTGCGGAATAATAGGCATCACCAATACGGGGAAGACCACCCTGTTCAATTGTATTTCCAATACAAGGGCGGAGGCGTCCGGTTTTGCCTTCAGCAGCAGCCGGTCGAACCTGGGCATCGTCAGCGTGCCCGACCCGAGGCTTCACAGCCTGGCCGCACTGGTGAAACCCCATAAGGTAACCCCGGCAACCGTTGAAATCGTAGATATACCGGGACTTACCCGCGGGTCAAGCCATGGTGAGGGTGTGGGCAACCAGTTCCTGGCCGACATCCGCAATACGGATGCCCTGATTCATGTATTGCGCTGCTTCGATGACGACAGGCTGCCCCATATCGACGGGACGGTTGACCCGGTGAGGGACATGGAAACCGTAGACCTGGAGCTGCAGGTCAAGGACCTTGAATCGGTTGAGAAGAAGATCGAAAAGATGGCCAAGCTTGCAAAGATGGGGGAAAAGGATGCGAAAAGGGGACTGGAAGTGCTGCAGGTGTACCGGGAGCACCTGGAATCTTTCCAGCCCGTAAGGACTGCCCCGGTCGAGGAGAACGCCAGGAAATACATAGACGATCTGTTCCTGCTGACGGCCAAACCGGTTATTTATGTCTGCAATGTCGATGATGCTTCGGCGGTAACCGGCAATCCTTTCGTCGAGCGTGTGCGGCAGGCCCTGGGGGGAAAGGAAGCGGAGATCCTTGTCATTGCCGCCGAACTCGAATCCGAAATCGCGGAACTGGAGGATGCGGCGGACCGGGAAGCCTTCCTGAAGGATGCAGGGCTCGGGGAGCCGGGCGTTAACAGGCTGGTCCGTGCTGCATACGGCATGCTCAACCTGATTTCCTTCTTTACAGCGGGACCGAAAGAGGTGAGGGCATGGACCATCCGAAAGGATTCCACCGCTCCACAGGCTGCCGGTGCCATTCACTCCGACCTGGAAAGGGGATTCATCCGGGCCGAGGTCATCAAGCATAGCGATTACATCCGCCTTGGTTCGGAATCCGCCTGCAGGGATGCCGGGAAACTTGCCATCGAAGGGAAAAACTATATCGTTCAGGATGGGGATGTTCTGTTTATCCGGTTTAACATTTGAAAGGTGGGGGAAAGCATTCGCATTCCCGTCGCTGCTTTTCATCTTCACGATCGCCGGTCCAGCGATCCGTGCACAGGAAGAAGGTGACCGGCTCGCGAGGGCCTTCGCCATCCTTGGGGAAAGAGGGGAGATCATCATCGAATTCAGCTGCGGGGATTCTGCAACCCTGAAACACATCAGTTCCTTCCTGTCGATCGACCGCCGGACCCCGGGGGGATTCATAGCCTATGCCAGCGAAGCAGGGTTCAGGACCTTCCTCGGGTATGACATCCCTTTCAGAATTATCGAAAGGAAGGCCCGGCAAAAAAGTGATGCCATAATTGCG
>Ga0307425_1001709_pt1 | contig 12824 bp, 6 predicted proteins | sample SalMarWE160330MG_FD_202152 | JGI IMG/M metagenome (GOLD analysis project Ga0307425, IMG submission 202152) | Salt marsh sediment microbial communities from the Plum Island Ecosystem LTER, Massachusetts, United States - WE1603-30 | ecosystem: Environmental > Aquatic > Marine > Intertidal zone >... | reverse complement strand
TCTTACAAAACCCTTCTTGGTATATTTTATTGCATTACCAATAAGGTTCTGAAAAATCTGAATAACAGTGTATTTATCCAGCATAATCATTGGATCTTTTGTAGAAGAACTAAATAATAAATCCAACCCTTTTTCATCGCTAAGCGACCTGAATTCGGCAATAAGGTTTCTTAATTCCTCAACTAAATTAACAGACTCAAAATCAGCTTTATAATTGCCACTTTGTACAGCAGACATGTTTAAAATCATATCAATTGTTCGTTGTAATCTTTTTCCGGCGCTATCAACCGAGTCGATGATAATTTGTATGTCTTCATCTTTATACCCAACCTCATCAGCCAAGATTGGTACCGAAGTTAAAATAACGTTAAGTGGTGTTCTGATCTCATGAGACATCTGGGCAAGAAATGCATCTTTAAGTCTACTTGATTCATTTGCCCTTTCCAGTGCAATCTCCAATTCGTTTTGTACCCGCAGAAGTTCCGTAATATCCGATACCTGTATTATGTAGTGTTTAGGTTGATTATTATTATCATGAGTAACATCATATTTTGCTATTACCCGTATTATAGAGTTGTCTTTTTTCATCATTACCTGTTTTGAGCACAAATTCTTCAATTTCTCATCAGGTTCATAATTTTCCCAGATTGAATCTGCTGTTGTACTTCTTCCAAATAAAATTTCTACACGTAACCCGGGAAGCTCATCCAGTTCGTAGCCAAGAGTATTGCAAAAAGATTTATTTACACTTTTTATTTTCATATCGGGTAATACTATAACCATACCAATTGGAGCATTCTCAAATAAAAGTCTGAACTGTTCTTCGCTTATCTGAAGTGATGCCAGGGCAATTTGTTTTTGATTTATTTCAAATTCCATTTCGTGAATTTTGTCCCGGAAAACGTTTTTTAACTTCCTGTTAAGAGATTCAACACGATCGGAAGAGATATCCAGCTCAGTCATAACCGAATTAATTTTATCGGCAAGTAATCCGAATTCATCGTGTTGTTTATAGTTAATTTTAACATTTTTGTCCCCTTTAATTCGTTGATCTAATGTTGAACTGATTTTAGTTAGCGGTTTAAAGGAGAGGGACGCTAAATAGAAAGAAATGATGATTCCCAGAAGAAGTATTGACAGGCTTAATAATGCGGTAAGAAGTTCTTTTTTATAAAGATTAGTAATAATATCAAAAGCATAAAATCCCACATAAATTTTCCCTACGTTCATCCTGTTAGCTACTATCGGTAATGAAATACGAAAGATCTTATGATCCTGTGATATACCCTCATCATTTCTTGTGGTTATATAGATATTATTCTCTGCTGCTTCTATGTTAACGGCATCGAATACACTACCATTTTTGTCTTCCAGCACTAAATAAGTTGCATCATTCAGCTTCATTAGTTTTATTATCTGATCGCGATCATCAAACTTTTTCTTCATCCAAAAAATATGGGGATTTTGTTCAAAATAATTTGAAAATACTTTGGCTTTATATCTGAATTTTTCAATGGCTTCATTTTCAAATGAATTTGTAAAATAAAGATAGACCAAACCAGATAAAACGATAAAGAATAGTGCAAATTTAATTGCGAATTTCGCTGGAAGTTTCCCGCCTATTTTAAACATAAACCCACATATAAAACGTTCATAAATTTTGTACTCAACCAAGAAAAATCGGACAAATAACTCCAATGAAAATCAACTTATATGCCAAAAAAACCATTGTTTGCATTTAAAAAAACTTTACTTTAAAAGAATTGCGGATATAAATATTACTACTTATGCTTGGTTTTTACCTTAATTAATTACAAAAAGTTTTAATAACTCTAAATATTCGAACACACATTTAATCTTGAATGTCTACCATTAACGTATAGAAGACTCTATTCCCAAACTTAATTATTGAGAACGATAATTTTATTTTTTTGTGTTTTAAATATTCCACAGTTTGTCGATGACTGATTAAAATAACCATTGATACAATTATTATTCCTTATAAACTTTTTATTCAAAATTCCTGTATAGATTATTTATTTTGTAAAAGTAATATTTGATTTTATCCATCCAATAAATCAGAGGAGAAAAAATGAAATCATTTAATAGCCTTTCCCATCTGAATAAAATTTTGTTATTAACGTTTATATGCTTTTTACAAATTGGATTAGCCAGGTGTAATCCACCTGCTAATGATTCACTTAATAATGAAAAAGCTTACTACGCTATAGAAATAAATAATGTTTTGTGTGGTTATACTGAAGCTTCTCAGAAAAATGTTCTTAAGGACGGACAAAACGTTATAGAACAGAAATTGAATGTATTTATAATGCTCTCAGTTCTTGGAAGCGAGTTCAACAGCGAAATGAAGATGAAATCTTATCATGATCCTGAAACCAGAAAAAGTTTATATACTAAAGGCGATATAAAACAAGGAGCTATCGACAAGGAATTTGAGGTGATTCTTGAAGGAAACGATGCTACGATTACCTCATCATTAAGTTCTCAACCGATTAAACTGGAACTATCCGAAAATGTAGTATCCGGTAATGATGAATTGTTCTCCAGATTAAAAGGAAACATATTGAATGGAGGTATGAATGAAGTTTCCTACGATATCCTCGAAGCTATTGAGGGCGAAATCCAAAACTCCTCTTTTAAAAAACTCAGGGAAGAAAATCTGGAATTAGCAGGTAAGCATTTCAAAACCACTGTCATTGAGCAAAAAAATAACAAGACGGGAGTTAAAATCACTTATTGGTTATCTCCCGATTATGATTACTTCATAAAGACCGAGGTTATGAACAGAAAAATTTATCTTGCAGATCATACAGTTGTGGATAAGATTAAAGTTGCGAATATGAATGAATCTATACTTACGAAAACCAATGTATTTATTTCTGATATCCCTTCAATAAATTATATGAAACTGAAAGCGGACATAGAACCATCGGGAAAAAAATTAACAGTTAAGGATCTTAATGTACCGGGGCAGAAATTTACAGGGACTGTGGAGGATAACCATATCAGTGGTATATTTGAAATAGCACACGAACGATATGATGGAACAAACGCACCACCATTTCCAACAAACTTTGATGATAAATCATTAAAAGAATATTTGCAGCCCGATATTGCGATAGAGTCTGACGACCCTGTTCTTACAGAAAAAGCAAAGGAATTAACAGAAGATTCAAAAGATAGCTGGGAAGCAGCTACAAGATTAAGCAAATGGGTAGCCGAAAATATCAGCTATGCAATCCCCGGCGGCGGTACTGCAAAGAAAACTTATGAAATAAAAGCCGGCGAATGTGGTTCTCATTCGTTCCTGCTTGCTGCTTTCTGCCGTGCAGTCGGCATTCCTGCCAGAGTTGTTTGGGGCGCAATGTATGTTCCAAACTTCGGCGGAGGTTTTGGTCAGCACGGATGGAATGAAATTTATATGGGTGAGAACGGTTGGATTCCTGTAGATGCCACAGCGTTTGAATCAGATTTTGTTGATGCGGGACATATAAGAATTGCCGAATATGAATCAATAGCGAGTTCGTTTAACGGTAACAACTTCGAAGTACTGGACTACAAACTTGCAACGAACGACGTTGATGAGATAAAAGAAAGTGATGAAAAATTCGAAGCATTTATCGGCAAATATAAACACAATAAAAGTGGGAAAACATTTGAAGTGCTTGAAAAAGATGGCAACCTTTCGGTTGATATTCCCGGGAAAATGGTTCTTCCTTTTAATGAGGCAGATGAAGAAGGAAGAAGATATTGTAAATTAAGTCCCAGGTTGTATATAACATTTAATAACAATGATAACGGAAAAATTTCTGAAATGATGTTCCACGAAATTGTTTCAATGACAAGGAAATCTGATCCAAAAGAGATCAAAGAGGATATACCCGAAAAATATAAGCCGTATTTAGGCAGTTATCTGTTCGCTGCAGTAAATGCTGAGTTTACAATAAGTTATGTTGATAACACTCTCAGCATTTATGACCCGCTTGAAAAAGAAAACGTTAAGCTTCAATCGCCGGATGAAAATGGCAGATGGCTGGACGAATACAACAAGAATACGATCCACTTTGAATTTGATAAAAATGGTAAAGTAACTGCCCTAAATATCGATGCAACTACTAAATTTGAAAGAGAGGAATAATGATATAATTAAATTGAAACTATCTTTTTCAACTGAGTACGATTAGCAATTACTGAGGTGCATCTGCAGTATATTTTTGCTTAATCTTCTCTTCCGTTTCAATATCCATTACACCGGAAATTCTTTGTGCTAAAGATTTTCCGTCGAGCTTGTGATATTCCAAAACTTCCAAAGGAGTTCCGCATTCGGGATATTCTTTTAATCCGAAGTTTGTAAATTCTTTGCCACTAACCTGACTGCCGTCAGGCAAGTTTTCCGGAATTTCCACTAATGCGTTTATTAACCTGTCGCCCAATCCACCAACTGCAAAATGATCTTCCAAAACATAAATTTTCTTTTGATTCTTAACAACTTTTCTCAACCAATCTTTATCTATTTTATTCAGCCACGGCATATTAACTACCTTTAATTCGAATCCGATCTTTTCCAAATAATCGGAAGCAACAAGCGCTTCGTGAAGCATTACAGGTCCGTAGCTGAAAAGAATTGCATCGTTTCCTTCAGTTAATTCAACACCTGTGCCGACTTTAAACTTATAATTTTTAGGAAGCTCGATTTTTTCCGGCGAAGGTCCAATCACTAATCTCAGCACACAATTTTCTTTTGCTTCATTTACACAATATTCCGTTGCTAATTTTGTTTCCTCACTGTTGCATGGTTGGATAATCGTAACATTCGGTAAAGCCCCGAATAATGAAATGTCCCTTACACTCTGATGAGACTTTCCCGGTCCGGCAGGAATCATTCCCGAAAAATGACATGTGTAGATTACTTTTGTTTTCTCGCCGGCGTTGTTGTAAATCTGCTCATTTGCTCTTGCGGCGAGAAAGCTTGCAAATGTATTCACAACAGGAATCAATCCCATCCTTGCAAGTCCGCCCGCCATCGAAACCATATCCTGTTCAGCAATTCCGTTCTCTATAAAACGATGAGGATACATTTTTTCAAACTTACGTAACTTACAATCTGCGGAAAGATCGCCATCGAGAAGAACAAGCTTATCATTTGTTTTTGCAATTTCACAAAGCGCATCTCCATAAGCTTCCGTTACAAATTCTTTCGTGAGCTTTGTGGCAATTTTTCCTTCAGCTTTATTTGCAGGAATGTTAACCTGTTCTATTCCAAGTTTCTTTGTGAGGCTGTTGATCGTTTCTGACAACTCCGCCAGTCCTTTCTCATAACTTTCATCATCGGGCGCACCGGAATGCCATTTGTAAAGTGTTTTACCTGCAAAGGTCTCAACTTCCGGTTTTTCCATAAACGATACTCCCCTTCCTTTTATCGTATCTGCAACAATCATTTTAGGTTTATCCGAAACCTTTTTCAGATCAGAAAAAGTTTGTTTTAAAACATTAAAATCGTGTCCGTTAATTCTTACAACATGCCACCCGAACGCTTTAACTTTTTCAACTACGTCTTCGATATTATTTACATCTGCAACAAGCATATCGGTCTGATATTTATTATGATCCATTATTGCTGTAATATTATTCACTTTCTGGTGAGCCGTGGCTTGCAGTGATTCGTAAATTTGCCCTTCCTGAAATTCACCATCACCCGTTAAAACATAAACGTGCCCTTTTTTCTCTCGATAAGTTTTTGCCCATGCCATTCCCCTTCCCTTAGAAATTCCCATACCGAGTGAACCGGTACTTGCTTCAATTCCCGGCTGACGAACTTCCGGATGACCATCAAGTCCGTGTAATCTTCTTAACATTAAAAATTTTTCTTCGGGAATAATTCCGAGGGCATAAAAAAGAGAATACAATCCCGGCACATCATGTCCCTTTGATGAAAAGTAAATATCCCTGTCTTCAGAATCCAAACCAACCTGAAGAACATTCAACTCATTTAAATAGAGGTAAGTTGTAATATCCATTGCGCTAAGTGAAGAACCAAGATGACCTGAGCCGGCTTTTTTTACAGCAACAAGAGTGTTGTAACGGCACATATCTGCAAAAAGCTGCATCTTTATCGCCCAATCACCGTTGAATGATTTTACTTTATCAAATTCTGATTTTTTAATAAGATTAAAACTCATTATTAATCTCCGGTTAGAAACGAGGTTATAGCAAATTTTAATTTCACAAATGAACTCAGTAAAAATATCATAATAGATGATTAAATGTAATTATTGACGCCGGCATAACTGCTAAATTTGTTTTAAATCACTAATTCATTCAAAATCATTCAAAAAATGTTGGTATTCTTATTGCCTGTGCTACAAACAGAAAGTTTAAACAATTCTTCGGGAGAAAAAATGCATTCAATTTTATTAAAGAAAATTATTTTCTATTTAATTTTTACATTCAATCTCGTCTTTGCTCAAACTACTTATTACGTTTCCGAAACCGGAAATGACGACAATGACGGTTTAGCTTCTTCTACTGCTTTTGCAACGCTTCAACAAGCTGCTGATGTCGTTTCAGCCGGAGATTCTGTTTTAGTTTTAAGTGGAAATTATTCCGGCTTTGATTTGAGAGAAAGCGGAACTCAAAATTCTCCTATCGTTTTTAACGCGATTGAAAACGATGTTGTAATCGATCAGCAGAATTCTGTTACACCGGATGGAATTAACATTGAAAATGCTGCGTGGATTATAATTGATGGTTTTGAAGTTAAAGATCAACCACGAGCCGGCATTCGTGCTGCTGTTTCAGACTTTGTAACAATTAGAAACAATTATTGCCACAATAACTACCGCTGGGGAATTTTCACTGGTTTTACTGATGACATAACAATTGAAAATAATGTTTGCTCGTACAGCCAGGATGAACACGGCATTTATGTTTCCAACTCCGGCGACAGACCAATTGTAAGAAACAACACCTGCTTTGAAAATAATGGCTGCGGAATTCAGTTGAACGCCGATCTTTCACAGGGAGGTGATGGAATTATAACAGACGCAGTTATCGAAAGTAATATTTTGCACGATAACTGTTACGGCGGTGGTTCTGCAATAAACTTAGATGGAGTTCAGGAATCGGAAATTTATAATAATCTTTTATACAACAATCATTCTACCGGCATTGCACTTTTTATGATCGACGGGGCAGAAGGTTCGAAAAATAATAAGGTTTACAATAACACAATTATTAATCCTTCTGATGGTAGATGGAATATTTTGGTAGTCGATGGTTCAACAGGAAATACTTTATACAACAATATTCTAATTAATAATCACAGCTTCAGGGGAAGCATTGCCGTTGATGCTGAATCATTTACAGGTTTTACAAGCAATTACAATTTATTAGAAGACAGGCTAAGCTCCGACGGAGACAATACGGTTATTTCTTTATCCTCCTGGCAAAATCTGGGTTATGATTTGCATTCTTCAATTGTTGATTCGGAAGAAAATATCTTTATTAATTATTTATCAGAAGATTTTCATTTAACAGAAAACTCACAGGCAACAAATGCTGGAACGTCTTTAGTTTCCGGTGTTGTTTCAGATGACCTTGATGATATTACACGTCCGCAGGATAACGATTACGATATAGGTTGTTATGAATTTACAGGAACAACCGTTGTATCTGATGAGAATCACCCGGATGAATTCAGATTATTTCAAAATTATCCTAATCCATTTAACCCAACTACAAAAATAAAATACACAATCCCTGCTGTAGTGACACATCGCGCTGTGTCCGTACTGTTAAAAGTTTATGATATTTTAGGAAATGAAATTACGACCTTAGTTAACGAAGATAAGTCCGCAGGAAGTTATGAGGTTGAATTCAATGCCGGGAATCTACCAAGCGGAATTTATTTTTATCGATTGGAGGCAGGAATGAATATTTCTATAAAGAAGTTAATACTTCTTAAGTAGCTTAAATTTATTAAACCAGCTTTTTAAACTGTATTGAGAAAGTTTAAAAAATAAACTCTCAATCCTAACTCGCATTCAAGCTTACAAAACCCTAAATTTACGTATTAATTAAAATGAAATCGTATTTTTTACAGTATAATAAATTCTGTTAAGTAGTACCTGATTATTGAATTTGGCTGATCAACAACAAAACGGAACTGAAAAAAGAAAATTAACGAAATTATCAATTGCTGCATTAGGCGTTGTTTTCGGTGACATTGGTACAAGTCCTTTATATGCTATCCGCGAATGTTTTCATGGTGAATTCGCAATAAGTGTAAATGCTGCCAATGTTTATGGCGTACTTTCATTAATGGTCTGGGCATTAATTCTTATTGTTAGCATAAAATACCTTTCTTTCATTTTAAGAGCAGATAATAACGGTGAAGGTGGAGTCCTTGCACTGACAGCACTCGTCAGACCGTTTTTTTCAAAAAAAATGAGTAAATCAGGATGGTTACTGATTTCGCTGGGAATTTTTGCCGGTGCGCTTTTGTACGGCGATGGAATGATAACACCTGCAATTTCTGTTTTAAGTGCGGTAGAAGGAATAAGAGAAATAACAAACTTTTTCGATCCTTATGTTATCCCTATTACAATCGGAATACTTGCCGCATTGTTTCTCTTTCAACGTAAAGGAACCGCCAGTGTCGGTTCTCTGTTCGGCCCTATAATTTTTGTGTGGTTTAGTGTATTAGCAATTCTCGGCATTTTCGAGATAGTTAAAAATCCTGATGTTTTAATCGCAATCAACCCGGTTTATGCGATTGAATTTTTAATACAGAATAAACTAGCAGGATTTTTAGTCCTTGGTGCTGTTTTTCTTGTTGTAACAGGTGCAGAAGCTCTATATGCAGATCTTGGACATTTTGGTAGAAAGCCAATCCGGATTACCTGGATAGGAATAGTGCTTCCTGCATTGCTGTTAAATTATTTTGGTCAGGGTGCACTACTTCTATCAAGACCGGCACAGGCATATCACCCCTTTTATGGAATGGTTCCATCCTGGGCAATTATTCCTATGGTTGTTCTTGCAACAACTGCAACAATTATTGCATCACAAGCTGTGATAACTGGTGCATTCTCACTGACCCGGCAATCGATTCAACTTGGTTTCCTCCCACGAATGAAAGTAATACATACATCTGCGGAACAGATCGGTCAGATTTATGTGCCGCAGGTAAACTGGTTGTTAATGATTGCAACCATTTTTCTCGTTGTCGAATTCCGAACCTCGGATAAACTAGCAGCCGCTTACGGTGTAGCAGTTACTTCAACAATGTTGATCACAACCCTGCTGTTTTATGTTATTGCAAGAAGGAAATGGGGGTGGAGTAAATTAGCTGCAGGCGGACTATTTGTAATTTTCTTTATTACTGATTTGGCATTTTTCGGCGCTAATATGAGTAAAATAATGCATGGCGCCTGGTTTCCACTTGTTGTTGCCGGAGCTATTTTTGCTTTGATGAGCACCTGGCAGAAAGGCAGACAGCTTCTTTACGAGCAGTTAAGCAAAGAAGCCCTGACACTTGAAGATTTTATTAAATCACTTTCTTTACAACCTGTGGATAGAGTTAGAGGACAGGCAATATTTTTAAGCGGTAATCCCGGTATTATACCTCGTGCGTTATTACACAATCTGAAGCATAACAAAATCCTGCATTCCGAAATTATTTTCTTACATATCTCTACGGAAGAAGTTCCGAGAATTCCGCTAGATCAAAAATTAGATTTTGAAAAGCTTGGCAGCGGGTTCTATAAAGTTAACGCCCGCTACGGTTTTATGGAGGAACCAAATATTGTTAAAATCCTTACGCTCATCAGGGAAAAGGGAGTTGATTTCAAGCCTAATCAGATCAGCTACTTTTTAGGTAGAGAAATGGTTCTGCCAAAAGAAAAATCCGGTATGAGCAGATGGAGAACAAAGCTGTTTGCTTTTATGTCGCATAATGCTTTTGGATTTACAGCTTATTATGATATCCCCCCAAACCAGGTTGTCGAGCTCGGTTCACAAATTAGATTGTAATATTTTTCTTATAATTATTTCCATTAATTGTACGTCTGAATATTTAGAAAATTTATTCTATTTTTTCTGGCAATAAAAATACTCTTAGTGAAACCAGGTGATCTTAGTGTTTTAGTGGTTAAGTCCTCAACACACAATATACTACCAAGACACATAGAACACTAAAAAACACTAAGTGTTTTTATAATAATATTTGACAATCAATTTTAACCAATTAACTTCAATGAAATAAAATCATGAAAAAGAATGAATCTCATCCGAACGATGAACACCACTGCCAGATATGCGGCAAAACAAAAAAAAATGTAAATCTTTTACCCGCTGAAATTCTGAGACCTGCTATCGAAAATCTTATTCGGAAAAAATATCCCGATTGGAACACAGACGGATTTATTTGCCGAGATGATCTTAATAAATACAAGTTTGAATATGTAAAATCGCTGATGGAATTAGAACATGGCGAGTTAACCACGCTTGAGAAAGATGTACTCGAAAGTATAAAGAATGAAGAGCTTGTTTCTACAAATGTAGATAGACAATTCGATGAAAAACTTACCTTCGGACAAAGACTATCGGATAAAATTGCTGAATTTGGGGGAAGCTGGAGATTCATTATCATCTTTTTAACAATAATATTCATCTGGATGTTCATTAATGTGTACCTGCTTGTCTCGAAACCATTCGATCCTTTTCCATTTATACTTTTAAATTTAGTCCTTTCATGCATTGCATCTATTCAGGCACCTGTAATAATGATGAGCCAGAACCGCCAGGAAGTAAAGGACCGGCTCAGAGGTGAATACGATTATAAAATAAATCTGAAAGCTGAACTGGAAATAAGACAGCTTCATCAGAAATTAGATCACCTGTTAATGCATCAATGGGAACGCTTGCTTGAGATACAGGAAATCCAGCTGGAATTTATGAATGAATTGAGAGATAAAAAGAAACCTTAATTTATCAAATCAAGTTGTTTTTTATAAACCGTTAAAATTTGCTGTTGAATTTTTGAACTCATCCCCCGCCCCCTTCTCTTCAAATGAGAAGCGGTGATTCAGATTTAACTATAAAATCCCTCTCTTTTTAAGTGAGGGATTTAGGGTGAGCTCTCCTATTCAAAACACATTTTTTAGTCCAATGATTTACTTATAAGCATTTATTTAAATCGCTTATAAAATATGATTGCACCTAATATGATTTCATTAAACAAGAAAAGCCTAAACAAAGCAGTACATTATCTTGCATCTGTTGATAAAGATTTAGCCCGGCTTTTAAATAACGATGGTGTTCCTCCTTTATGGGGCAGAAAACCGGGATTTGCAACCTTGATAAGAATAATTCTTGAACAACAGGTTTCCCTTGCTTCAGGAAAAGCTATGTTCAAAAAACTGCAGAAACATATTATTCCCTTCACACCGCGGCGTTTTCATCAATTAGGAATTGAATATTTGAAATCACTTGGTGTTACAAGACAAAAGTCTGCTTACCTGTTAAATGTTGCAAATGCTATCATAGGGGGAAATTTAAACTTTCGAAATCTGAATAAAGCAGACGATGCAATTGCAAAAGAAATGTTAATGAAAATTAAAGGAATAGGTTCCTGGACCGCAGATATCTATTTACTTATGGCACTGAAAAGACCAGATGTATTTCCATCCGGTGATATCGCAATCGTCAACACGATAAAAATAATCAAAAGATTAAAATCTCATTCTTCCGAAGAAAAGATTATTAAAATAGCTAAAGGGTGGAAACCCTATCGTTCCGTTGCTGCACGAATGCTCTGGCAGCATTATTTGTCCGGTAATCTTAAGAAATTTCTTTAAAAGAAATTATTGAATTTATAGTTTGGACTCTTTTACCCTAACCGTTAAATTGTAAACAAAAAATAAGTGAGGAAGGAAAGTCCATTGAGCAAAAGAACACCATTTAAACCCGTTTTCTGGATAGCTAATTCTATAGAAGTCCTTGAAAGATTTGCCTATTACGGCATTTATATGGGATTCGGTATCTATCTTCAACAGCTTGGATATTCCAAAGGAGACCTCGGAATTATCCAGAGCATATTTTTAGCTTTGTCTTATCTTGTACCATTATTTTCAGGAACTTTTGCAGATAAGTACGGATTCAAAAAAGTTTTTATTATTTCTTATCTCGCTTACCTTCCTTCTATTCTGCTGTTGATATTTACAAAATCATTCTCAGGTATTGCATTAACAATGCTCAGTATAGGTTTTGCTGCGGGAATATTTAAACCTCTCGTATCGGGTACAGTAAGAGTAGTAACTGACCAAACAAATAAAACTCTTGGATTTGGGATTTTTTACGCGATGGTAAATGTTGGAGCTTCTTTTGGTCCGATTATAATGGGAAAATTAAGAGTGATATCATGGAATTATGTATTTATCACAGCAGCGATTGCTATTGGAGTAATGTTCCTTATAACTTTATTCTTTTACAAAGAACCTCCTCGTGAAATTGAAGGAATCACGATCAAGAAAAAATTCAAGGATATGGGCGAGGCTCTCACCGATTATAAATTTCTTGTCTTCATAATTTTGTTGGGTATCTTTTTCTGGATGCCATTTTGGGCATTCTTTAATGTTCTGGCTGTGTACATAGATGATTATTTAAACACTGCTGCTTTATACGAAGGAGTAAAATCGGTTCTGGGTTCAGGAATAACGAGTATCATTTCGCACCAGGATGGAAATGTCTGGAAGATCAATGCCGAGGCAATTTCACATACAGGATACATCATTATTATTTTT
>Ga0307425_1001708_pt1 | contig 12835 bp, 15 predicted proteins | sample SalMarWE160330MG_FD_202152 | JGI IMG/M metagenome (GOLD analysis project Ga0307425, IMG submission 202152) | Salt marsh sediment microbial communities from the Plum Island Ecosystem LTER, Massachusetts, United States - WE1603-30 | ecosystem: Environmental > Aquatic > Marine > Intertidal zone >... | reverse complement strand
CATCAAATAACGTCAATCGAATAGAAAAAAGAAAAGACTTGGGGGCGTCCTGGCGACGCCCCTTCTCTTTGGGTCAGTCCGCCGCCGGGCGGTAGCGCTCCCACTCGCTGTAGAGGCAGCCGCAGTACTGCTGGCGGTAGAGGTCGAGGGGCTTGGTGATGCGCCGGCTGTCGGAGTAGCGCTTGCGGAGGTCGGCGTAAAGAAAGGCGACGCCGCTCGCCACGGCAATCTTCCCGCCGGTATCTTTGAGAACCTCGTGCTGCTGGTGCGGGCTGATGAGCAGCGTCGTCGTGAAGGCGTCGTAGCCGCCCTCTCTGGCCGCCGCGGCCGTTCTTTCCAGCCGCAGCTCAAAGCAGTGCCCGCAGCGTTCATCTTCGTGCCCGGCCACCCGCCGGAAGTACTCCGGCATATCGTAGCCCGGCTCGATAATCAGGGGCAAGCCCAGCTTGACGGCCAGCTCCCGCATGGCCGTAAGTCTGCTCTGGTGCTCGCTGTAAGGGTGGATATTGGGGTTGTACCAGTAGGCGGTCACGTCGTCGCCTTCCTCCCGGAAATGCTTAACAGTATGGGCGGCGCAGTGAGCGCAGCAGACGTGCAGCAGGACTTTTTTCATACCACGTATTCTACTCCCTTATTCCTCGTACTGAAAGACTTCCTCCAGCGCCACGCCCAGGGCGCGGGCAATCTTAAAGGCCAGCTCGACGGACGGCACGTACTTGCCCTGCTCCAGGGCGATGATGGTCTGGCGCGTGCAGCCGGCGCGGGCGGCCAGCTCCTCCTGGGTCATCTCGTCCCGCTCGAAGCGCAGCCGCCGGATACGGTTACCGATGCGGGCGCTAGCCACCGCGGTTCATCCTCCAGTAGCCGACGAGGATGCCCAGCGACTGCGCCAGCGTGCTGACGATGAGCACCGACATGAACATGACGTAGAGATAGACCGCCGGTATCAGGTGGGTGGCGTGGTAGACCTCGCTGAGGGCGATAACCCAGGCCACCAGGGTAAAGACCACCGCCAGCCATTGCAGGCGCGGGGCGCGGTCGAGGACGAGCCGGTCGCGCTCGTCCAGCTGGCCGGGCTTGCGCAGGCCCGGGTTGACGATGACGAGGTTGGCGACGAGGCCGCCTATCCAGAGCACGTCCACGATGATGCGAAAGTTCTGGTCGCGGTCAAAGGTATCGATGCCCCCCATGAAAGTGAAGACCAGGGCGAAGGCAGCGGCGAAAACCAGCCCCACCCCCAGCCCCCACCAGGCCCTCTTCTGCAGCGGCGTCATCGGCTTACCTCCCGTCTTGGTAATATCTACAGGACATATTGTAATAGATTTTATACTATTTGTCAAGTATGTATTACATCTGAGCATAAATTTTTTTTGACTACTTTCCGGCCGGATACTCACTGCGGAGGATACCGTAGAAAACTAAATCCTCGAACCGGCCCCATTTCTTGAACGCCTCCCGCTCCGTCCCCTCGTACCTCATGCCCACCTTCTGCATGACGCGCCCGGAGGCCGGGTTACTGCCGAAATGCCGCGCGTAAATACGGTGCAGGCCCAGTGTCGCGAAGCCGTATTCGAGGACAGCACGGGTAGCCTCGGTGCAGTAGCCCTGGCTCCAGTAAGGCTTCCCAATCCAGTAGCCCAGCTGCATGCTCTCGTCGGTTTCATGCTCCACGTCCAGGGATATCCCGCCGACGAAGGCCCCGTCGCGGCGGGTGATGGCGAAGTGGACTCCCTTACCCGCGTCATAATGCTCCTGCCGCCGGCCGATGTATTCCTCGGCCATGCCATCCTCGTAGGGATGGGGGATGCTGGCGGTGGTCGCCGCGATTTCCCGCTCGCCGATGAGCCGCTGCAAGTCGGGGGCGTCTTCGGGGCGAAAGGGCCGCAGTATCAGGCGCTCGGTTTCGATGGTGGGCTGCCGGTTTGTTTTCGTCATTGAGATTTTATTATAGTTGAACAGGCGCGGGCGCGTAAAGCCCACCCAGATTAACATAAGCTGTTGTCGTCCCCTGCCCTTTATGCTATACTAATTAAAGACCTGATTCCTGAACACTTATGATTAATTTACCAAGGGAGGTCAGCTAACTTGCCAGAGACAGTCACCATCAAACAGCTCCTCGAAGCCGGGGCGCACTTCGGACATCAGACGGGTCGGTGGAACCCGCGGATGAAAAACTACATCTTCACCAAGCGCAACGGCATCCACATCATCGACCTGGAAAAGACCGCCGTCATGCTGGACACCGCCTGCGAATTCGTCCGCGATACGGTCGTCTCCGGGAAGGCCATCCTCTTCGTCGGCACCAAGAAGCAGGCGCAGGAGTCCGTCCAGGAAGAGGCCACCCGCTGCGGCATGTATTATGTCAATCAGCGCTGGCTGGGCGGCATGCTCACCAATTTCGCCACCATCCAGGCGCGCGTCGACCAGCTGGTGCGGCTGGAAGACCAGCAGGCCCGCGGCGAGCTGGGCCGGCTCACCAAGAAAGAGGTGCTCAAGCTGGGCGATAAAATCGAGCGGCTCAACCGCCAGATGGGCGGCTTTAAGGAGATGACCGAGCTGCCCGGCGCCCTCTTCATCATCGACCCCACCAAGGAGCGCATCGCCCTGGCCGAGGCCCAGCGCATGGGCGTGCCGGTGGTGTCCATCGTGGATACCAACTGCAACCCCGACGAGATAGACTATCCCGTCCCCGCCAACGACGACGCCATCCGCGCCATCAAGCTCATCTGCACCAAGGTTGCCGACGCCGTCATCGAAGGCAAGGAGAGCCTGGCCTCGGCCGTATCCATCGAGGCCACCGGGGAGAAGGCGGAGGGCGAGGCCGGGGAGCTGGAGGTAACCGAACCGATGATATTCACCCCGGACGAGGAATAAGGAGGCCCGATTGGACATCACCACCGACATGATTAAAGAACTGAGAGACCAGTCCGGCGCCGGCATCATGGACTGCCGCACTACCCTGGTGAGCTGCGGCGGCGATATGGACAAGGCGCTGGAAATCCTCAAGGAGAAGGGTCTCCTCAAGGCGCAGAAAAAGGCCGGCCGCGCCACCGGCGCGGGGCTGGTGGACGCCTATATCCATACCGCCGGGCGCATCGGCGCGCTGGTGGAGATAAACTGCGAGACCGACTTCGTGGCCCGCACCGACGAGTTTAAAAACCTGGCCCACTGCCTGGCCATGCAGGTGGCGGCCATGAACCCCCAGTATGTCACCGAGGAAGACGTACCCGAGGGCGAAGACGCCGACCCCACGGAGGTCTGCCTCCTCGCCCAGCCCTATATCATCGACCCCGACCGAACCGTCCGGGATGTCATCATGGAGGTCATCGCCAAGGTAGGCGAGAATATCAAGGTCAGCCGCTTCAGCCGCTTCGAACTGGGCGGCTAGGGAGGGGAAATGGCCCCAGACAAGTACAAGCGGGTACTGCTCAAGCTCAGCGGCGAGGCCCTGAGCGGCGGGCACAGCTACGGCATCGACAACCCCACCCTGACCAGCATCGCCCGGCAAATCAAGCAGGTGGCGGCCATGGGGGTGGGCGTCGGCATCGTCGTCGGCGGGGGCAATATCTGGCGCGGCACCCAGGCGGAGGCCAGCGGCATGGACCGCGTCACCGCCGACTACGCCGGCATGCTGGCCACCGTCATCAACGCCCTGGCCCTCCAGGACGTGCTGGAGCGCGAGCAGGTGGATACCCGCACCCTCTCCGCCCTGGACATCCGCCAGGTGGCCGAGCCTTTTATCCGCCGCCGCGCTATCCGCCACCTGGAGAAAGGCCGGGTGGTCATCTTCGCCGGGGGCACCGGCAACCCCTACATGACCGCCGATACGGCGGCGGCCCTGCGCGCCATCGAAATCGGCGCCGAGGTGCTGCTGATGGCCAAGAACAACGTCGACGGCGTCTACTCCGCCGACCCCCGCAAAGACCCCAACGCCAAGAAGTACGACCGCATCACCCACCTCGAAGCGCTCAAAAAGCGCCTGGCGGTCATGGATATCACCGCCCTGTCCCTCTGCCTGGATAACAAGCTGCCCATCATCGTCTTCGACCTGGCGGCCCCGGACGGCATGCGCCGGGCCGTCAGCGGCCAGTCCATCGGTACTCTGGTATCAAGCGAGGGGGAATAATGGTAAGCGAAGCCCTGAAGACCGCCGAAACCAAGATGCAGGCCTCTCTCAAGGTCTTCCGCGCCGATTTGGCCACCATCCGCACCGGCCACGCCACGCCGGGCCTCATCGAGCACATCAAGGTGGACTACGCCGGCGCCCCCCTGCCCATCAATCAGCTGGCCGGCATCTCGGCGCCGGAGGCGGGCCTGCTGGTCGTCCAGCCGTGGGACAAGTCCAGCGTCCCCGCCATCGAGAAGGCCATCCTCAAGAGCGAGCTGGGCCTCAACCCCGCCAGCGACGGCAATATCATCCGCATCGCCATCCCGCCCCTGAGCGAGGAACGGCGCCAGGAGCTTATCAAGGTGGTGCACCGCCGCGTCGAGGAGCGGCGCATCGCCGTGCGCTCGCTGCGCCACGAGGCCATGAACGAGTTCAAGAAGCTGGAAAAAGACAAGGAAATCTCCCAGGACGAGCACAAGCGCGCCCTGGACCAGCTGCAAAAGGTAACCGACGTCTTTATAGCCGAAATCGAGGAACTGGGCCAGGCCAAGGAGCAGGAGCTGCTGGAAGTCTAGCCGGAGGGGCTGACCCCGCGCTACGATGATGAAAGCAACCACCCCCCGCCTCCCCGTCCACATCGCCTTTATCATGGACGGCAACGGCCGCTGGGCGGAGCGGCGGGGCCGCCCCCGTCTGGAGGGGCACCGGGCCGGGGTGGCCAACGTGCGGCCTGTCGTCCGCGCCCTCGCCGACCGCAACATCCCCTTCGTCACCCTCTACGCCTTTTCCACCGAGAACTGGACGCGCCCCGAGGCAGAGGTGCAGGGGCTCTTCAAGCTCATGGTGGACTGCATCGGCCAAGAGGCCAGGGAGCTGCACAAAAACAACGTTAAAATCCGCCACATCGGCTCGCTGGACGGGCTTTCGCCGGCGCTGCAAAAGAAAATCAAGGGCGCCGAGGCGCTCACCGCCGCCAACACCGGCATGACCCTGGGCGTGGCCTTTAACTACGGGGGCCGCGCCGAAATCCTGGAGGCGGTGCGCCGCCTTATCGCCGGCGGCGTCGCCCCGGAAGAAATCGACGAGACGCGCTTCGGGGAGTACCTCTACACCGCCGGTTTCCCCGACGTTGACCTGGTCGTCCGCACCAGCGGCGAGATGCGCACCAGCAATTTCCTCATCTGGCAGACCGCCTACAGCGAGTATTACTTCACGCCGGTGCTCTGGCCGGACTTTAACGAAAAAGACCTGGAGAAGGCCCTGGCGGCCTACGGCCGGAGGCGGCGGCGCTTCGGGCGGCTGGAGGGCTGAAGGCTCATGCTCAGGCAAAGGCTAATCACGGCACTGTGGGGCATACCCCTGCTGATAGCGGCGGTCTGGTTCGATAGTCCGCTGCCCTGGTTTACCGTGCTGGCCGCCGTCTGGGGGGTGCTGGCCGTCTGGGAGTTCTACCGCATGGTGGGCATCACGCGCCTGGCGCCGCTGGCCGTCTTCGGCATGGTGGGCACGCTGCTCTTTATCCTGCGCCCCCACCTGGACTACGCCCCGGCCACGGCCATCCTGCTAACGGCAGTGGTGGCGCTCTCGCTGCCGCTGCTGCTACTCAGCCCCCAGAAGGAAGGCCGCCTGGCTCTGTGGGCCGGGACGGTCGCCGGCGTCCTCTACGTGGGCTGGCTGCTCAGCTACCTGGTGGCCCTGCGGCTGGAGCCGGGCACGGCCGCCTTCCCCGAGGCCGGCCGCAACTTTACCTTTCTGGCCATCTTCGCCACCTTCGGCTCGGATACGATGGCCTATTTCATCGGCAAGGCCATCGGCCGCCACAAGCTGGCGCCCCGCGTCAGCCCCGGCAAGACCTGGGAAGGCGCCGCCGCCGGGGTGGCCGGGGCCATCGCCGTTACGCTGCTCTTCAAGCTGCCCACCCCCCTCCAGCTGCCCATCAATTACTGGCAGGCCATCCTGCTGGGGCTGCTCATCAGCGTCTTCGGGCAGGGCGGCGACCTGGTGGAATCGCGCTTAAAACGCAGCGCCGGTATCAAGGAATCGGGCCGGTTCATGCCGGGGCACGGCGGCCTGCTCGACCGCATGGACAGTCTGGTCTTTGCCGGCGTGGTGGTCTATTTCTACTACGCCTTCACGGCGGCCTAGCGGGGACTGGAGCGGGAGACGGGACTCGAACCCGCGACAACCTGCTTGGAAGTTACTGCATAGCGGATTCATGCCTAACCACGGATGAAAATACCCGTTTCAACTCCGTAATTCTTCTGAATGTGAACCCCTGTAAATTCCTCGGTCAAGGTATCATCACCTTCAACCTTCGACCAGGGAAATTATACACTAGGGGCAGCGATTCTGCAATCCGTGTGATATGAGTGTGACAATTAATTCTTCTCCGCACGCTTGGACAGATTCAGAAAGCAGCAAGTGAAGAGCCGGCGGGGATTGAAATGGATTTTCGGAAGCCATGAGGGTTTTAAGGCAAATGGCTTTTAATGGAGCCAGCCGTAATTATGTCAATTGCTTGGTTTAAAGCGGTTTGCCCCGGCTGTGGTTGATTTAACCATTGATTGGAATTCGGCTGTCACCAGTTCGAGGGCTTTGAGGCGATAGACACGGCTGACGTGCTCACGTGATAGACCTAACTCCGTGCTAATCTGCCGGCAGCTCAGACCTTGCTTCAATAGTGTCAGATACCGGCAAGCACGCGAGAGTCCCGGTTCTTTACTGAGGTCGTTTACGACCTTTTCAATGCATTCCACCAACACTGCGCGTAGCGCCAGACCTCTGGGTAGTATATGGATGCTGTAACGTTCCCGGGCAAGTCTTTCCACATAGGTAAGGCGTGCCAGCGGACTACGATTCAGTGCCGAGCGGTCATCCAGATTGCGCAAGGCATGCCCTACCCTGCTCACCCATTGGTCGTTCGTCTCTTTGATTGAAGGTTCCTTTAGTAGTACCATCATAAATAGTCCAGTTATACTTTTAGCTTCTCGTTTAGATCAGTAGCCGTCGTTTGATTTCCTCCCATACTCCATGTTAACCTACGCTAAAAACTATGCCTATTAGGCTAATTGTAGCCAGGAATTCATTATAATTGTGACATTTGAAGAGTGTATGCGAGATGTCGGAATTGATGACCCAGCAGGAAGCGGCCAGGCTCTATCACCTCGATGATATCGGGGTAAGTCTTTGGGGCTATTGGGGTGTTGAGCGCGCCGGCCAGCCCCGGATTACCGACAGGTTAGCCAGTGAGGTTGTTGAGCATTTTACGTGCTATGGACAAGGCCCCTTCCTCTACCGTGATGTCGGCAAGGGCTCTATTATGCTGAGCCTGCCTTCGCTGAAGATAGTAGGATCCAACCTGGTCCGGATTACCGAAAATAAAGAAGGGCCGGTACTGGTCGCGATAGAGGGAAACGATGAAGGAACCTGGACATATGCCGTCCTGCTCTACCGTCTGGTACGTCGCATTTATCCCTCTCGGGGCAAGGGTGGTAAGCCAGGCCAGATTTCCTGGAAAATAGTGGCGGCCTGGCTACGTGAAGAACCAGGACTTCTCCAGCAGTTCGTTGAATTCCTTGTTGAGCGAAAGCTGAGGCGATGGGAGCAAGAACAAAAAGGGGTCGCAATTTCAAACACAGACCGGAAATGGGCTCGTCAGGACGCTTTTCGGGAGATAAAACGCGGGCTGGCCCGAGCCGGCCTGAAATTGGCTGAACTCAAGAAGAATGACAACCTGGGGGATGAGATCCCACACTCTCGTGCTTAGCGGACGTTACTATGTAAATAGCCGCTACCATCTAAGCAGCGCCTGCTAGTTACGCCTGCTGAGTAGATAACCGCAGCAGATAGCCCTCAGTAGATAGCCTATTAACCTTCTTATGCTAATCACCAGCTTGCTTCCAAGTCACCCTCTCATCGGGATTATCTTGATTATCCTGAGAGGTGTCCGCTTCAATATGCAGCTACCTGTGTTGAAACTGCATCATGGCCGCACTCTAACTATGCGGTCGGCTGGTCGAAAATGCACATTCCACCTATGCAGGCCACTCGTGCGGTTTTCTGCTTTCTTTAGCTATGCGGGCAGAAATTTAACGAGGGGATATATCCTTTCTCTGGGTCACCCCCTACTCAGTACAGGTCTGGGCAAGTGGCTATCATCATGAGGCTATTTCTACAAGGATGCACCTTCGGATAAGCGTCTTTATCGACTCCAAGAACTGGTCGTCTATCTTCGCTTATCTCAGACCAATGAAGTTAATATGGTTAATCACTGGTCTGACGGTTACTTCTAAACTGGTCTACCCGTGGCAACACCACCCGAGACTAGCCGACTGGTTTTCAACCACCTTCGGGGGTTTGAATTCGTAGCTAATACTATCCCCACCAGTCACCCCCGGCCATGCTTCGATGTTTTCTCCGGTGTCTTCCCTTATCTTCGAATTCGTGGGTGCGCCAATCAGCAAATACGTGCCAGCAAATACGCACCAAGCAAATACGCGCCACCTTCTCATAAGACGTCCCCCATGAGCGCCGGGGGGTTACCCCCTGGCATAGTATGCCCGATTGTCTCTAACCTTTCGAGGTGCTACCATACGGGGACGGTTTAGCCGCTCTCCGCTTCCGGTTGTGATTGATATTCGTGGAGTATGTACTATAGCGCGATAGAGATTTAGACATCTGTTGCATAGTCCTTGCACTCACCTTTGCACCGGTAGCTTGGTACTCCGCCGGATTACCCTATATATCTTAGGGTGAATGGGATCACCCTATAGGCTGCTTTTCACTCAATTCTTTATGCGCCCGGGTCACCCGGAAGGGTAATATTGTACAAGGTAAAAATAACCTGCATTCCGGAGCTACATTGTTCTTGCCCGAACGTATAGGTAGGTTGATTGAATAGTATAGGTTGTATTGAATAGATAGGTGGTCGGTGGCTTATTAACCATGAGCGAAGTGAATCATTCTTGGAAAGTAATTAATAGATGAAATGTGACATATCAAGAAAGTTCAAGAGGGCTAGGTTCAAGTCCAGTAACGTGGGCGGTACGGTACGATAGCAAAACTTCCTAACTCCATTTTCGCAGCGCGCTTTCCCCCCAACGTAAACAGGCTGGGTCGGGGGGAGGTACGTCCCCGACCCAGTCCGTCCGGCACAACCGCGAGGAAGGTATTTTATGAAAAAGACATTTACATATTCTTGGAGTATTCCGTACTAACGCTGAAAGCGAGGAATAATATCGGCCTGGAGACTTTCACCAAGCGTAAGGGGCAATGACGCAGGCCCTTGGGGCAGTAGACAAGACAGCTTTCCGTCAACGTATACTGCTCGTCTTCTAGCCAGAACTCGATCTCGGCTCCTAGGTCCCGCGGTTTATCCGGGTCGCTCCCGATGAAGCCGAGGACCTCATCAAAATCATGGGTGTGGGCTGGCGTGCTCGGCTCTTCCGTGGCTTTCCAGTACCAGGAACAAATCACGCTGGGAGCGCCTTTGATGACGAAGTCCTCCAGCCAGAGGATGCGGGTCGCCCGCTGGGCGTAGATATCGGACCGCTGCTGCTGGAGTTCGGGGAGCTTGATATCGGTGAGGATATAGTCCTGGTATTTGCGCTTAGCCATTTGTTTCTCCTTATATCACGTATTATCTCGGGAGGCGCTACATCATGCCTGGCAGCCACAGGGCCAGTACCGGGAAAGCTACCAGCAGGATGACACGCACGATGTCCGCGCCGACGAAGGGGATAACCCCCCGATAGATGTCTTCCGTGGTGGCATCCTTGCCAAACAGGCCCTGCATCATGAAGAGGTTCATACCGATGGGCGGCGTCACCACGGCAATTTCCGCCATCACGCACACCAGCACCCCGAACCAGATGCCGCTGTACCCCAAAACCTCTGTGAAGATGGGATACATAAATGGGACGACGAGGACAATGGTGGACGTCACCGGCATGATGAAACCGAGGATGAACAGAATGAGCAGCGTCATGATGACGATAGTAAACGGCGGCAGGGCCGAGTTCGTCAGCAGGTTAATCAGCCACATGTTCAGGCCGCTTAGCGCCATCAGTCGGGCGAAGACAATGGCGCCGATGATGATGGTGAATACCATGCAGGTGGTGCGCATGCATTCAAGGAAACTGGCCTTGATAGCCGACCACTGCCAGCCCTTTTTGGCCAGCAGGATTATCATGGCCCCAATCGCGCCGATGCCGGAGGCCTCGGTAGGGGAAAAGATACCCTTGTAGATACCGCCGATGACCAGTGCCATCAGGAGCAGCATGCCCCAGACTCCCTTGAGGCTGATGAACTTTTCCTTCCAGGTGGAGGGGGCGCCTTTGGGGCCTTTCCACTTGCCCAGGTATATCAGCAGGATGATGGTCAGGGAGTACAATACCGCTTCCATGATGCCGGGAATAATACCGGCCATGAACAGCTTGCCGATAGATTCGTCGGTGATACTGCCGTAAACGATGAACGAGATGCTGGGAGGAATCATACTGCCGATGGTAGCACCGCAACAGATAGTCCCCAGGGCCAGAGATTTACTGTACCCGTGCTCTTTCATGGGGCCGTAAGAGATGGGACCGAAAACCAGCATCCCGGAGCCGCTGGAGCCGGTACAGGCCGCGAAGCCGGCGCAGCCCCAGGTGGTGGCGATGGCCAGCCCGCCGGGCATACGCCCGAACCACTTGGAGGCAGTGTTATACAATTCACTGCCGATGCCGGAAAGACTGGCGAACATCCCCATGAGGACGAACAGCGGCACCGCCATGAGGGTATAGCTGGTGATGTTCGACCAGATGGAGGTGCTAAGAACACTCAGGGCCGGTCCCAGGCCGATGAGGTAGGTTATGCCCATAAACCCGGTCAAGGCGAAAGCAAAGGCAATAGGTACTTTCAGGAAAATGAGCACGAACAGGGCGAAAAAGGCTACGATACCAACGGCAAAAGGTTCCATAGCTATGACGTACCCTTCAGATTTTTACAGGCGATAACTAAATCTACGACAAACCTGAGCGAAATGGAGACCGCCCCGATGGTTATCAACGATTTGAATATCCAGACCGGCAGGTCGAGCATATCCGTTGTCTCATGCCAGCCAATACTATCGTTGATGAAATTGATAGACTGCCAGGCAATAAAGACGAACAAGGCCAGTCCGAACAGGGGTATGAGGATGTCCAGGAACCTCCTTACCGCGGAGGGCAGGCGTTTGTAAACAAGGTCAATATCAACGTGGGCCTTCTCGGCTTGCGTGTAAGCCCATCCCAGGAGCACAACCGAGGCCATAGCCAGCTCGGACAGCTCGTAAGCCCCGGTCAGAGGGCGCTGGAAGACGTAACGGCCAATCACGTCAATACCGGTTATCAGCATAAGGGCGAAGAGAACGCCTGCCCCCGCGGCACCGAGTATATTACTGAGACCTCTGGTAGCTTTATCGAACAAGGTCACAGTGCACTTTTCCCTTTCCGGTTATTTATTCAAAGGGTGGATTATCCCCAAGTTCCTTTAGAATTTCGGCAAAACGGGTGACCAGCGCCCGGCCGTCATACCCCGCTTCATCCAGATTGGTGATGTACGTTTCCCACATGGGGATGGCGGCTGCTTTCAGCTTATTGAGTTCAGAATCCGGCCAGGTATAGATTTCGATACCGGCATCTGCCATAGCCCGAAAGGCGTCTTCCTCCGTGTCTATACCCGACTGGATATACACGGCCGCGTATTCCTGGGCAGTTTCCTTGATTATCTGCTGAATATCAGCGGGGAGACTGGCGAATTTATCTTTATTGAAGATATTGGCGCCATTGGCCATGGTATAGAGACCGATATTGAGGAACGCCCTTGTCGGGAGTTCACTGAACTTGTATTTGATGACGACGCCGGCGGGATGCACCCAGACATCGACGAGGCCGGTCTGCCAGGCGGTGTAGGCATCACCGGTGGCAACAGTGACCGGCACCATGCCGATGGCCGCCTCGCATTCGGTGGCCAGACCGCCGGGCGCCCGGGCTTTCAGGCCGGCAAGCTCTTCAAAGGTCATCGGTTTTTCGGTACGGAACAGGAACTTATAGGGCGTGGTGGAATGCCAGGAGAGCCACTCGACCTCATCCCACATGGAGTCGAAGTAGCCTTCCGCGGAGAGGGTCTCCATCGCCTCGATGAGGTTATAGGGGTCCTGGGAAGCGAAGGGAAGGTTAGCGACATCAGACAGTATGAACTTACCCGGGACGTAGATGGTGGCGAAATCGGTCATATCGGCGACGCCGTCTTTGATAAGATTGTACTGGTCGGTGGATTTGCCTAGGGCCTCGGACCAGTAAACGGTGAATTTGACCCGTCCGCCGGTACGTTCTTCAATAGCGTTCAGCATGGGGGTCAGCCAGGCTTCGGACTGGGGGTCAGTGGGAGGACGGTTAGTGGCGTAGCTGAGTTCAATGACTTCAACCTCCGTCGTTGTGGTTGGGGATGTTGTCGCGGAAGTCGCTCCCGTGGTGGTTGGGGACGTTGTAGCTGAAGGCGCTGCCGTGGTGGTCTCCTCCTCCGTACAGGCCGTGAAGGTGAAAGGCAAGATAATGAGGAGCAACAGACAGGTAAAAAGCAGTAACGGTTTTATACGCATTTCAGACTCCTTATTATAATTTCATTGGGCCTATAATGCTATTAGCTCATATCAGCCGACCTCCTTATTGACAGCGTTGCACTTTTTATCCGGCATCCAGTTTGGTA
>Ga0307425_1001706_pt1 | contig 12849 bp, 16 predicted proteins | sample SalMarWE160330MG_FD_202152 | JGI IMG/M metagenome (GOLD analysis project Ga0307425, IMG submission 202152) | Salt marsh sediment microbial communities from the Plum Island Ecosystem LTER, Massachusetts, United States - WE1603-30 | ecosystem: Environmental > Aquatic > Marine > Intertidal zone >... | reverse complement strand
CCATCTCTGGCCATGTTCTGCTTTTGTTCCGGATCTATTATTGTTATGAGGATAGCCGCCATGATGCCTATAAGGGTAATGACAATGAGCATTTCTATAAGGGTAAAGGCTTTAGAGCTATCATTTTTATGCACAAAAACACCCACAAAACAAATATATGGAATTAGTTTAAACTTTCAAAGACTGCCAATTAGCCCCGCCGTTTGAGGCGGGGCTAAACAAAGTTCCTACTAAAGACAGTTGAGCCCGTCTACGTCGCATTCTCTCATCTCACCAATTGTGTTGGTGTAATCAAATGTCGTTGAGGCGATACCATATGATCTTGCAACTATTCTAAAAGTTGAAGCAACGCCAGCAAGATCCTTTTCGTAATAGTAGTTGCACTGATTATTGCCACTTCCGCTCCATGTAGTATTACATAACATGGGCAGCGGATTTCCAGTCACCGTAAAGACGCACGTATCCACATCAACAAGATCATCGCAAGCTACAGCAGTAATATTATCCAAACTACCCTCAAATTCATCTGCTGTAGGCGCTCTGCCATAGGCGGAAATGAATCCTTGAGTAGCCAAAACTATTTTGTTCATGGACGCTTGAACGCCAGCATCTCTAGCTCTATTCTGCTGTGACGTGGGATCGATAATGGCAATTAGCACACCGGCTAAGATACCAATAATAACGATAACTATTAAAAGCTCTATGAGTGTGAAACCCTTCTGATTTTTTAACACAGTTTCACACCCCCTTTCAAGTTGCTTTTATAAAAAAAGCTGTCATTTAACATAAGTACTAGGCAGGTGATATCAGTAGTCGATTATCAAGTACCTGTTAATCACCTATGTATAAGTATGAACGCAGGAATGCTTGATGTCAAGCTAATTGGTTCAATCATCTTTGCCATGACACTTCTTGTACTTTTTACCGCTACCGCAGGGACAGGGATCGTTGCGCCCTACTTTCTCCTGACCCGACACCACCTTTTCCACCTGTATGCCTTGACCGGGAGCCTGGCTTAATGCCTGGTCACGGGTCTCGTCCGCCACACCTGATTCCAACTCGCCTCTCTGATATTTAACACCCCTCATATGCTTGGAAAGATCTTCTTGTCTTTGCGCTATTTGCTTAGCTTCAGTCTCCAAAACAGCAGTCAATCTTTCAGCAATGGAGGAATACATCTTATCTACCAATATTTCGAACCTTTCATGACCTTCCCTTTTATATTCGACCATGGGATCTCTTTGTGCATAACCTCTTAATCCTATGCCCTCCCGCAGCTGATCCATGACCACCAGATGGTCCATCCACAGCAGATCTATGATGGGCAGGCTTATCTGCCCCAGACCCTCCAACCATACATCCCGGCCAAAGTTCTTCTCGTATTTATCCCAATCTTTATGGGAAAAACTAGTGTAGTGGCCTATTTTTTCTATGAACCAGTCTTTGTGCTGCAGATTACCGCTAGCTAAGTTAAGCACACGTCGGCGCAGCTGATAGACCACATCCCTATGCACATTGATAACATCGTCCATTTCTACAACCTGCTTTCTGCGGTCAAAATTGAAACCCTCCACCTTTTTTTGCGCGTTTTCTATGGCTTTTGACACCAGACCTGATTCCAGAGGAATATTCTCGTCCAAACCAAAGCGGTTCATGAGGTTTTCCACCTGCGTACCGCCGAATATCCTCATAAGGTCGTCCTGCAAAGAAACAAAGAATCTGGACGAACCCGGTTCGCCCTGCCTGCCGGAACGGCCTCTGAGCTGATTGTCAATTCTTCTTGATTCGTGGCGCTCTGTGCCTACCACATGCAAACCTCCCAAAGCCATGATCTCTTGTTTTTCCTTTTCCGTACAAGGATCCCCGCCAAGCTTAATGTCCACACCTCTACCGGCCATGTTAGTGGAAACCGTCACGGCGTGTTTTTTACCGGCTTGAGCAATGATCAAGGCTTCCTTTTCGTGATTTTTGGCGTTCAGGATCTCATGCGGTATCCGTCTGCGCTTTAAAAATTCATGCAAAAGCTGGCTTTTTTCGACGCTGGTCGTACCCACCAGTACCGGCTGCCCCAGTTTGTATTTTTCCTCAATATCATTGGCGGCAGCTCTGTATTTGGCCGCTTCTGACTTGTAAACCACATCATTTTGGTCTTTGCGAATGACCGGCACGTCCGTGGGAATGACTACTACTTCCAGCTTATAGATCTTGAAGAACTCCTCCGCTTCCGTGGCCGCCGTGCCTGTCATACCGGACAATTTTGTGTACATCCTAAAGTAGTTCTGATAGGAGATCTCGGCCATGGTACGAGACTCTTCCTGTATGGCTACGCCTTCTTTGGCTTCAAGCGCCTGGTGCACACCCTGGGAATACCTGTTACTAGGCAGTAAACGGCCGGTAAACTGGTCAACGACCACGATCTTGCCGTCTTTGACCACGTAATCTTTATCTTTCTCATAAACTGTATGCGCACGTAAAGTCTGTTCGATCAAGTGCACCATCTCAAAATCTTCTTCGTACAAATGGGTGACGCCCAACATTTTTTCCACCCTTCTTATGCCCAGATCGGTCAAAAAAGCATTCTTATACTTTTCTTCTATTTCATAATCCGTGTCACGGATGAGCTGCTTGACTATGCCGGCTGCCTGATGGTACCTCTCGGTGGGCTGCGCGTAACTGGTGGAGATGATAAGAGGCGTACGAGCCACATCGATCAAAATTGAATCCACTTCATCTACAATGGCGTAGTTGTGCACTCCCCAATCACCGTTGGGGTTAGTTTGGGCTGTGTCTTCAAGTTTGCGTACCATATTGTCACGTAGATAGTCAAAGCCAAATTCATGGTTTGTGCCGTAAGTAACATCACAAACGTAAGCCCCGGCTCTCTCCACCTCTTTGAGATGGATGGCATACTCATCCTGAAAAGCTTGTCCCTGAAAGGAACTGTCATAGACAAAGGCTTTTTCCTGCATGATACAGCCCACAGTCACTCCCAAGACATCGTAAATAGGGCCCATCCAGCCGGCACCGTGCCTGGCCAGGTAATCGTTGGGAGTCACCAGATGTACACCTCTGCCGGTCAATGAGTTTAAATAGAGGGGTAAAGTAGCTGTGTTGGTTTTTCCTTCGCCGGTTTTTTGTTCGGTGATCTTTCCCTGATGCAAAGTAATGCCCGCCAGAATTTGCACGTCGTGCAGTCTGATATTTTGGGTTCTTCTGGTGGCTTCCTTGACCAAAGCGTAGGCTTCGGGAAGTATCTTATCCAAATATTTCTCTTGCTCTTCTTGCGACAATTCCTTAATTTCGGATTTCCATTTATTGGTTTTTTCCTTGATCTGGTCAGCAGAAAGTTGTTCAAAATCTTTTTCGTAGGAGTTGGTCTCCTTAAGCAAAGGCTCCAGTTTATTAATTTGTTTTTCGTTCGAGTCAAATAATTTGCCAAACATAACAGGATGATTATATCACTCCATGTACCTTGAGTGATAAGCTACAATTTTAGTTGCAACAATGATAAATAGTCTAAAACAAAGTGATGAGTACTACCACGGCTAAGATAATTCTGTAGACAATAAAGATGTAAAGATCATGACTTTTTAAAAACTTCAACAGATATTTAATGGCCAGCATACCCACCACAAAACTAGCCAAAAATCCCGTCAGCATAGCCAGATCAAAATTCAATTCCCGGTAAGAATCAACCACTTTGAACATCCCAGCCGCTAATACTATAGGTATGGATAAAATGAAAGAAAACTTAGCCGCTGCCTCCCTGGTCATGCCCATGAACATACCTCCGGAGATGGTCGCACCTGATCTGGATATTCCTGAGAACAATGCCAGAGATTGAAACACACCAATAGCAGTTATTTTTTTCAATCCAAGTTTTTGCGGGTCGTCCATCCTCTGTTCGTGCCATAATTTCTTATAAGTTATTTCAGCCAGCCACATAATGAGGCTTCCCGCCAGTAAAAAGGCGGCCACATAAGCAGAACTCCTAAGAGTTGTTTCGATAAAATCCTGCAATAGTAATCCGGATATAGCTGCGGGCAATGAGCCAACGACAAGTAATATCAAGTAATTCTTGCTTTTTATTATTTCTAAAAGATCTCGCCAGAAATATCCTATCAGGGCCGCCACCGTTCCCATGTGCAGGACGGTATCAAAAGCCAGAGATTGTACCTGCCAGCCTAGCAAACTAGGCAGTAAAATAAGATGGCCGGAGGAAGAGACCGGCAGAAATTCGGTCAAGCCTTGTAAAGTTCCTAATATTAAAGCTTGGAAAACACTCATGGCATTAGATTATACACGGCCGTATATCAAAATGTTATCCGAATTAGTGTAGCCTGCCACCACCAAAGTCTGGACATCGTGCAGGAACCCCTCCACAAAGTCCGTGAAGAGATTGACCTCATCCTGATGCTGCTCGGTGTAGAACCGGTTAAAAATGACCAACCCACCGGGCATGACCATTTCCTTTATAGCAGCCACAAAATTCCCGGACTTGCCTAATTCCGGATAAGAGCTGCCTACGTAAATATCCACATACACGGCTTGAAAGCTCTTCTTGGTCAAGCCAAAGTTTTCCGGTTCGATAATTACCCTGCAGGCATCGGCAATAAGCACCTTATGGTTGGGAATGGCATCGAGATCAAAATATTTCTGGGCTATATCTCTCATGGCAGGATCAATGTCCACGCTGACAATAAAAACTCCCGGGAAGGCTTTGGCTAATAGATGCTGTACAGTTGCTCCCCCTAGTCCCAAAACCAGGATGTTTTTTAAATGAGGCTCATTCTGCTCTAAAACATCCACCGCCCTCCCCCAAACAAGCCTGTTAGTGCTGGGCGCATCCCAATTTAAAGATTGTTCTATGCCGTCAACCTTGATCTTGCGGGTTTTTCCTACCTGCACCACATCAATTTGACCGTTTATTTCGGATTGAGCAGAGAAAATAACTTTTGGTGCTATCAGACCCTGAAAGCTTGGTATTGCCATTAATTGAATTTTAAATCATTTACCGTGCTCATGCTACTCAATCTTTTTTAAGCACTTTCAACGAGATTAATTTACTTAGCACCTTGGGCACCTGTACCGAACCGTCTTTTTGCTGATAATTAGCCAGAATGGAAATGAGCATTCTTCCCATAGCGCAGCCTGTATCGTTGACCGTGTGGGCAAACTGAAGCTTATTTTCCTTATTTTTATAGCGGATATTTAATCTTCTGGCTTGATAGTCCGTGGTATTGGTGTCCGTCATGACTTCCAGGAATTGGTTCTCCCCGGGCAGCCACACTTCCGGATCTACCTGCTGGGCACTGGCCAAATAACCGGCGTCTCCGGCGCATTTTACCACTAACTGATACGGTAATTCTAGGCTTTGCAACAACCATTCGTTTATGGACAAGAACTCCTGAAAAATATCCCCTGACTGCTCTGTTGCTGTGACAGCGTTCATCTCAATTTTATCGAACTGGTGTACTCTTTTTATGCCCTTGACGTCCTTGCCCCAAGAGCCGGCTTCACTTCTAAAGGCTGTGGTATAAGCAAAAAGTTTAAAGGGCAGATCTTTTTCATCCAGGATCCTGTCCATGAAATAAGCAAAATTTGATGGCTCAGATGACCCCACCAGATATAGCTGGTTGAGCTCTTCCACGTTCTCGGTTTGTATGGCATACACCTGATCTTTGCCTTCTGGAAAATGACTAGTGCCATACAGCACCCTTTCCCTGACCAACAGCGGCGGCATAAAAGGTGTATATCCCCTTTTTATCAGTTCGTTGAAGAGAAGCTGCTGGAGACCGTACTGCAAGAGGACAATATCTCCTTTGAGGTAAGAAAAGCGGCTGCCAGAAGATTTGGCGCTTTGCGCCACATCGATCACATCCAGGTTTTCACCTATGTCCAAATGGTGTTTGGGAATAAAATCCTTATCCTTAGCGTGCAGGGGTTTTTCACTCATGTACTGTTCGGTCTCACCGCGGGCTTTTTTGCCCTCGGCTTCCTTGATATACCCTTTCCCGGGCACCCACAGTTTGAGAACAATGTTATCCTCTTCACTTTTTCCCTCAGGGAAAGGAGTTACAGGCATGTTAGGCATCCAATCCAGCACGGCTTGCCACTTGGCAGTGACCAAGACCAGCTCTTTTTCCAGTTTCTGAGCATCTTCTTTGGCTTGCCTGCCCTCCTGGCGGATCTTTTCTACATCACCTTTTCCTCCCACTTTTGCTAGTTCGTTCCTACGCTGATTCACTTCTTCGATCTTGAGGATAAGGTTATTTCGTTCCTGGTCCAGCTTCAGCCAGGCGTCAACATCTGCTTTTTTGGCATCGCCTCGGCCTGACTTTATAACATCCTTGACCTTTTGAGGATCTTCTCTGATAAGTTTGGGGTCTAACATAATCCTTATTATATTATCTCGCGCCTCTTTTATCGAGCATTAAACAATTAAAGGCGGAGTTTTGTTGACCTTATAGGCACATTTTGTTAGAATCGAGGCCGTAACAATAATGAATAATGATACAAAAAAATTAATAGTCAAAGAGGGCAGAGTAACCGAAACACTTCAAGGAGGCATGTTCAAGGTCGAACTCGAGGATGAAACAGTTGCTTTGGCCACTATTTCTGGTAAAATGCGTAAGTTTCATATTAGGATACTGCCCGGTGACAAAGTCAAAGTTGAGTTCTCACCACATGACCTGACCCGGGGGAGGATCTCATACCGATACAGGTAGGAAATATTTATCATGAAAGTACGATCGTCTGTAAAAAAAATTTGCGAAAAGTGCAAAATTGTAAGAAGGAAGGGTGTCGTCAGAGTTATTTGCTCTCGAGATCCCAAACACAAACAAAAACAGGGTTAACTGTATGGCAAGACTGGCAGGTGTAAACATTCCCGATAACAAACGAGCAGAAATAGCGCTTACTTACGTTAAGGGCATTGGTAAAACAAAATCCGTAGCTGTGCTTAATAAAGCGGGCATTGATATTAATACCAGGATCAAGGATCTGTCTGAGAGTGATCTGGCAAGTATACAATCCGCCATTAATGCCATGGCCATTCCCGTTGAGGGAGAGTTGCAAAGAATTGTTCGACAAAACATCAGAAGATTAATGGACATAAAATCATACCGCGGGTCAAGACACAGGTTGGGACTTCCTGTCAGAGGTCAAAATACCAGAAGGAATGCCCGCACAAGAAAGGGCAAGAAAAAAACCGTGGGAGGTATGAAGAAAAAACTGGCCAAGAAGTAACTTCATATAATTATTATGGCTAAAACAACAAAAAGTAAAAAAAGAAAAGAAAAAGTCACGCCCAGCACGGGCAGGGTCTATGTGAAGGCCGGTTTTAATAATACGATCGTCACTATCACTGATGCTGAGGGTAATGCTCTTTTTGCCGGCAGTGCAGGTAATGCAGGCTTTAAAGGCTCCAGAAAATCCACACCTTTTGCTGCTACAAAAGCTACAGAAGAGATAGCCAGAAAAGCCTCGGAAGCCGGCCTCAGGGAGGTTTCGGTCATTGTCAAAGGTCCGGGCATGGGCAGGATCCCGGCCATCAAAGCCCTCAAAACCGGCGGGCTTAATGTTATTTCCATTTCTGATGCCACTCCTATTCCCCACAACGGCTGCAGGCCCAAAAAGAGGAGAAGGGTTTAGTTATTATGGCAAGATATAAAGGACCAAAATGTAAATTATGCAGACGCGAAGGGGAAAAACTCTACCTTAAAGGAGCTAGGTGCCATAGTGAAAAATGCGCTATGGATAAAAGGGCTTACGCTCCTGGTCAGCACGGTAATTCCCGAAGGAGAAGGTTGTCAGACTACGGCAAGCAGCTTAGGGAGAAACAAAAAGCTAAAAGGATCTATGGCGTTTTGGAAAAGCAGTTCAAAACTTATGTAGATGAAGCGCTAAAAGCCAGAGGTGTCACCGGAGACGTGCTCATGAGGAACCTTGAGACCAGATTGGATAATGTAGTTTATAGAAGCGGTTTTGCCGTCTCCAGAGCTCAGGCCAGGCAGTTCATCAGATCAGGCTATTTTGAAATTAGCGGTAAAAAGATCAATGTGCCTTCGGCCCAGCTTTCCACCGGAGATATAGTCAAACCTGTGGAATTTGAAAAGATACACCTCAGAGAAGGTTTCGTCCTGCCTGATTGGCTTGAAGCTAATGTTTCCGAAAAGTATGTAAAATTTGTGAGGCTTCCAACACTGGAAGACACTCTAGAAAATATAAATGTTCAACTAATAATTGAATATTATTCAAGATAAGGAGTTTTTATGCTAGTTACATCTAAAGATCTAAAGATCAAAACAATTTCCGAATCAAAGACCGAGGGGGTGTTTGAGTTCGATCCTTTGCCAAAAGGCTTTGGTCACACGTTAGGAAATACCCTGCGCCGAGTGCTTCTCACTTCACTGGATGGGGCGGCCATCACCCAGATCAAAGTGGATGGTATCAGTCACCAATTCAGCACTATTGAAGGCGTCAAAGAAGATATGGTGGAAATTATATTGAACTTAAAAAAGATTCGTATCAAAAAACACAGCGACAATCCGGAAGTAGCTACTTTAAAGGTGACCGGTCCCGGAAAAATCACAGCCAAAGATATTGAAGCCCCAGCTGACATTGAGATCATAAATAAGGATCAACATATAGCTACTTTAGCCGGCAAAAAGACCACTTTATCTATGGAGCTGATCGTGGAAACAGGCGTTGGCTACTCACCCAGCGAAGAGAGAATGACCTCAAAAGTTGGCGTCATTGTCATAGATTCTCTATTCTCACCGGTCGTGAAAGCTCATATTAAAATTGAGGAAACTAGAGCCGGTGAGAGAACAGATCTGGATAAGTTGATCCTAACCGTAGAGACAGACGGCAGTATAAAACCATCCACAGCGGTGTACAAATCGGCAGGCATTTTAGCCGAGTTCTTTGATGTGCTGGCTAAGTGGGAACAGCTACCGGAAGAAGTCGAAGAAGAAGACAGCACCCTTGACGTGACCCAGTTCGAAGAAATATTAGTAGATGAGCTTCCCTTGCAAACCAGGACTATCAATGCCTTGAAAAAAGCCAATGTAGAGACTTTGGCCGAACTTTCCCAAAAAACCGAAGAAGAGCTGTCCGATATAAAGAATCTGGGAGAGAAATCTATTTCTGAAATTAAAAAGTTGCTGGAAAAGGAAGGTCTCACGGAAAAGGAATAATGCGCAAAAGGATCGGCAAGAAAACATTAAAAAGGACCAGCTCCCAAAGAAAAGCCTTGCTTAGGGTCATGTCCACGCAGCTTGTGATCCATGAGCACATCACCACCACCGAATCTAAGGCAAAATTCCTAAGACCTCATGTGGAAAAGCTCATCACTAAAGCCAAAAAAGGCGGAGATTTCAATAATGTCAAGTTCATGAAGAAAATGCTGGATACCTCCGCGGCTGTGGAAAAGATCTTGTCCGATGTTGGCCCCAGATTCAGATCCAGACCTGGAGGCTACACCAGGATCGTGAAGACCGGAAATAGAGCCGGCGACAATGCCCCCATGGCCAGAATTGAGTTCGTGCAAAGACCGTCCACTAAAAAACCTGCTAAGAAGGTTGTACAAAAAGAGGCCAAAAGTGAAGAGGAAAAAGTGGAAAAGAAAACCGTGAAAAACCTGGTTAAAAAAGCAGGAAAAAAGACGGATAAAAAGACGGAAACTAAGAAAAAAGTTAAAAAAAGTACAAAAGTAAAGGCTAAAGATGAATAAGACCTATACACCCAGTCAAAAAGAATTAAAACCTACCTGGCATTTGATCGATGCGGATAATAAAGTGCTGGGCAGAATTGCTGCGGATATATCTTCGATCCTCATCGGTAAGAACAAACCCACCTATACACCCAATATTAATGTAGGCGATAAGGTAGTGGTCATAAACGCGGAAAAAGTGGCCGTGACCGGAACCAAACTTAAAAACAAGATTTACCATAGGGTGACAGGATATCCCGGCGGTGTGAGATCAGAATCTTTGGAAAAGCTCTTAAACAGAAGGCCAACTGAGGTCATAAAAAAAGCCGTCTTTGGTATGCTGCCAAAAAATAAGCTTCGACAAGAAAGAATGAACAATTTGTATATTTATACGGGACCTGAACACCCACATCAGGCACAGGTAGGAAAATAAATGCCTAAAGTAGACTCCAAAGAAAACTTGACCATTGCCACGGGCAGAAGAAAAACAGCTGTAGCTAGAGTTTTCATGTATCCGGAAAAGGGAGATTTCTACATCAACGATAAAAAGATCGACGAATACTACACTAATGAGAAAGATTCCCTGGCTTGGAAAAAACCTTTTCATATAGTTGGCGTGTCCCACCCTGAAAATCAGTTCCGGGGATCCATCAAGGTCATGGGATCGGGGCCGGCTGCGCAATTGGGTGCTGTGGTTCACGGTATTTCCAGAGCTCTGGCGTTAATGAATGAAGAATATAAGATAGCTCTAAGCAAAAGTGGCATGCTGACCAGAGATCCGAGAATGGTGGAAAGAAAGAAATACTACTTGAGAAAAGCCAGAAAAAGACCCCAGTACTCAAAGAGATAAGCTATCTTTTAAAATATTTTTCAAACCTACAACTTCGGTTTCCAAAACCTCAAGCTTTTTGCTAAGTTCTGATTTTAATTCCTGATTTAGATTAACGATAGGTGTTTTGTAGGTATGAACTATTTTTTGTAAAACTTTCAATGGCGGTGCGGTTCTGCCTGTTTCGTAGGCAGAAATAGTTTTGCCTGATATACCCAATTTCATGGCAAACCTCTCTTGTGAAAGATTGTGGCTGTCTCTGATTTTCTTGATCTTGATCCCTATTCTTTCAGACATGTTAATAATCTCAATTTAATAGAAATTATCATATTGTTATGTACGTTGCAATAACCTATATTGTATCAATGGCCGAGAACATTCTCATCAAAGACCTGAATTTAAATGACAAGCCCAGAGAAAGGCTCCTAGATAAGGGTTCCGAGTCTCTATCCGATATAGAACTTCTGGCTATAATTTTAAACTCCGGCGGGAAAAACTTGTCTGTCATGGATCTTTCCACCAAGCTGTTAAGCACCTACAAGTCCCTGCAAAATATTTTTGAAGCCGATGCCAGCCAACTGACTAAAGAAAAATATATAGGCAAAACAAAGTGTGCTGTCATTAAAGCTGTGGCCGAGCTGGCAAAAAGGGCTTACCTGGAACAGAAAAATACCAACAATCTTGTAAAAAATCCCGAGGATGCTTTTAAGATCGTTAAAAAGGACCTATTTGGTAAAAAGCAGGAATACTTATATCTGATATCCCTCGATGCCAGAAAAAATCTTGTTTCCAAGGATCTTATTTGTATCGGCTCCATAAACGAAACTCTCATCCCCGTGCGTGAGATCGTGAGAAAAGCTTTGCTGAAAAACGCTGTTCATGTCATCCTAGCGCATAACCACCCCTCTAACGACCCTTCGCCCAGCCACGAGGATATTCTGGTAACGGAAAAGATAGCCAAGGCCTGCTTAATATCAGGCATTGCCTTACTGGACCACATCATAACTGCCGGTAATGAATATGTGAGCATAAAAAGTTTGGATTTGTTCGATAGTAAAAAGTTGATGAAGGAAAGGGGGTGAAAAAATGAAAAAGAGATTATACGTTTCTTTGGCCTTGATCCTGCTTTTGCTTGTAGCGGCAGGAGTGACCGCGGCTGCCTTTGGCGATAAAGGAGAAATATTGGGCTCCAGTTTTTCCATTGGTTCGGCCGACATAAAATTCCTTATTGATCTGGCCGGGGGAACATCCGTCGATAATTTGGTCGATGAGCTATCCGGTCCGAATTTTGCCGATATCAGCCCAAACTGGTCCCAGGACTACACCTTAAAAATATACAACAACACCAATTCCTCCTTGCAGCTTACATCTAACGCTGATTATGAAACGGCCAACGATCCGGATGAGCTTAGACAGATCATATTTGTAGAATTTTTTGACTGGGGTGATCTGAACAATGATGGTAGCGTAGAGGAAGATGAGCTGGGTGTTTCCCACGGAAGAAAGACCATAGTCAAGTGGAAGACTGAGGGCTTTGATCTTGGTCCTATTAACCCCGGAGGGGCTAAAGGGCTAGTACTAAGATTCTCGACCGAAAGCATATCCGATACCAAACAAGGAAAAAGTGCCATCTTTGATTTTATCTTCGACTCATTGAGCTTGGAGTAAAAAAGCCAGGCCAGCCTCTATCCCGGGAGGGGCTGCGCCAAGTACCAAATAATAACAATTTCTGATATGCTAAATTTGTGATGGAACTGCCCAAAAGTCTCTTTAAATTCGTTGTCTGGTGGGTGTATCTGACGCCAAAAAGAATTTTTACGGCCTGTAAGCGCCTTACCTATCTTGTCAACTACGAGCTTTCTTTTACTCTTAACATTAGGTTGATATTTACTCCTTTATACGGGGACTACACCATCATAGGCCGCATCATTGGCTTCGTCTTAAGAATTATCTTCATTGTCTTCGGCTTTTTATTCATCCTTGTTCTGGCAGTTGTAACTATAGCCCTGCCTTTATCGTGGTACGCTCTGCCCTTTTTGGCTGTATATTTTCTTGATTTCTGGTCACTTTTTATTTTAGTCGGAACTTTTGCCTACGTGACCTATCTAAATCTTGATGTACCGGACGTCAAGGTTTCTCAGATCACAAATAAGGATTACGTGAAGGCCTTTCGTCCCAGTATAAGAAAATACCTGCGTAAGATCTCCGAAAGATCCTCCTACGATCTCTACAAGTTTTTCACCACGCCAAAAATTACCTTCGTGTTGAGAAAAACCGAGCTTTTGGGCAAAGATTTTGAAGACAA